>Ga0209960_1000152_pt1 | contig 209065 bp, 143 predicted proteins | sample ThiBiot_500_plan_2_FD_183947 | JGI IMG/M metagenome (GOLD analysis project Ga0209960, IMG submission 183947) | Wastewater bioreactor microbial communities from Cape Town, South Africa - Thiocy_expt_500_plan (SPAdes) | ecosystem: Engineered > Bioreactor > Thiocyanate-remediating >... | reverse complement strand
GTTTTTTGCCATGATAAGCGAACTGCAAAAGCCATAATCTCAAGCTTTGCTCCTCAATCAACCCCTTTAGGGTTGATCTTCGTCACAAATCTTGCCCTATTCCTTTTTCGTTTTCCGCTTCTCATTGTCAAAAAACTCAATCACTCAAACCTCTTTGCCTCTTTCCATTTTAAGCTTTTGCATAAGATTTGTAATGTCGTTATTTAACGCTTTGCTCCAAAATTAACCCTTAAACACTATTTTTAGAACATAGAGAGAATTTTTATTAGGTTAGTTTAGTAAAAACATTAATGACAGAATAGTCGTTTTGGCCTAAGAAATGAATATGTTCTTAATGGATAATCGTTAAATCATACTTAATGTCATTTCCTGAAAGCTCTTTTCCAAAAAAGAAATAAAAATGATGAAAAAAATTAGGGTGGATTTGATTGAAATGATAATCATTGGCCTTATCTTTAATAGCCTCCCATAAGGTGTTAATATATTTTTTTCGATCTATTTTTTCAGATTTTGCTATTTCTAAAGCTATTCCAAATTCGCATGTATCTATAAACCCTTTAAATATTTGATATTTTAAATTTTCCACCTCTTTACAGTTGTATAATAAGCTGGATGCTTCGTGAAGTTTTTTATCTGCTATTAAAATTTTAACTAAATCATCTAGAGGAGTTGAAAAAGAAGGCAACCAAGAAGTTGTCATTTTTGCAAAGAATAAAGCCTTTGTATAATTTTTTTCTTTTGCATGTAAAACGGCAAGTTCAAAATAGAGGGGTGTTAAATTAATATAGGAGTCTTCTCTTAAAATTTGCTCAACTTCTTGCAAGATAACTTTATTTTTGCCCAATGCAAATTTTAAGAGAAGTTCATTGGGGAGATTTTTTGCAACAGTAATAGCTTGATTTGGGTTTGATGTGCTCCATTTTGTTGCTATAGCTAATATTGCCCTATTATAATCATCTACGTAGTTAATAGCATTTGCATAAGTTAAAGCTTCTTCTAATCTTCCCAAGTGACAAAGTAAAAGTATTAATTTTATTAAAGTTTCATTTACGGTATCCCGATGATAAGCGTTCTTGTAAATATAAACAGTCTTAGCTAATTGAAATTCTATATTGGCTTCTAAACAACTTAGATCATGGTCATCAATTTTAATTACTATTGGTACTAGATCATCTAAAGTGCCATTTTTGGGAAATTTTTTTAAGCTTTGACAAACTGCATGGTATTTAATGGGAGATATTTTTTTGTGCAAAAATTGACTTATTTCATATCCATTTTTACTTGATAGTAAATATTGTTCAAAAGTTTTTACTGTTTTTTTAAAAGTTTGATCAAAACAATTGAAAGACATCAAATTTGAAAAAAGACTAAACTTATCTTGGTTGAATGTAAGTAAACTGGCGTACATCGACATTCTCATGTGTAAAATTTGCTATAAGGAATAGAAGCGGCTACAAAGCCGCTTAAAACGTTTTAACGTTTAATGATAATACATAAACTATCATAAAAATGGATAGACTCAATTTCTCTTTGATAAATCCCAAGGCTATTCTTTAGTTCTGGTGACATCAAGTCATGATTTGCTTTATATGTGCGCGCTCCAACATAATTAACATCGTCGATTAAGTTTTTTAAAAAACCTATAAACGTATTAGGCCCAGCTAAAGGAGCTTCTGGTGTCCCATTGCCTCCATAGGCTTTCCAATAAGAAGTATGAAGATCTTCAATAATGTACATTCCACCATTTTTTACATGGGGAAATAATGTATGAAAACTGACTAATTGTTGATTCATCGTATGACCGCCATCATCAATGATTACATCAAAATTTCCTCCTGCTTCTATAACAACTCTTGTTAAATCGACGGGATTTTCTTGATTAGCAAGATAGTATTTCGATCGCAAAGAAAAATATTTTAAGTAAGCAAAAGTAATATCTACAAAATGCAGATCGGCATTAGGCAAGTATTGTTCCCACATTTTTACACCATTGCCTTCAAAAACTCCTATTTCGAGAAGTTTAATGCGCTTATTACGAATAGGTGCAAAATATTTAGAATATACTTTAGTGTAGTCGTGGTAATTTGAGCCTTTCCCTGAAGTGGCACTAGGGTCAGATTCCCTTGCGATTTTGTCCATATATTCATACTCTCTTAATTCCTCATCACTTAAAATGGCAAAAGTAAGATTTGAGCTAAATAGGGCAGTTAATAAGCTTAAAATAATTGTTAGTTTTAACTGTTTCATATAATGTCCTTTAAATTTCTAATAGAAGTAAGAAAAGAATCTTTATCAAGGTCTTTTTTTTTTGAAAAACCCTCAAATAATCAATAAGAGAAATCTACGTTTAAGAAAAGTACTAATATAGGTCTGCTATAAATGAAGTGAAGAGATAATCTATTTGAGAAAAGTGAATGAAAATTTTGCTACCAATCATTCTAAGTATAATTTTAAAGAGTTTAAAAATTAGAAAATGATCTAATTGAATAGAGAAGAAGATCTTAAAAAATTTAGTACATTTTTTCTATCATAAAGAGTTGCTTCCATATAACAAATTTTTTTTACCTTTTTAAGAGGTAATAAATGGCTTGTTATGGCACGTTTTAAATCTTTCACGTGATCTGCTCGTACTGCTTGCTTTATTTGCCATCTACATAAATAGTGTTGAACTTTATAAAAATTATGTTTTTTGGCATGTCTGAAGGCTTCATTTTTGCAATCATAAGGATTGACTTTAGAACTTTCTAATAAGATTTTCACTATTTTATAGTGGTTATGAAATGCGCTCATGCGTAGAGGATAATTTTTTTGTGTTGCAGGGTTAACACGTCTATCTCTTAAGAGTAATACCACGATCTCTTTATGCCCAACCTTAGCCGCTATTTTTAACGGTAAATTACCATCCACAGATGGACTTACATGAGCATTCTTAAGCAATAGTTCTACGATTGCTGTTGCCCCATCTCTTACCGCTAATAAAAGACATTCTTGATGATTAGCCCCAGGATCCACTCTTGAATCTTCAAGAAGTATTTTTACAATTTCAGTACAACCATTCTTTACAGCTTCTCTTATTAAAGCATTGCTATAGCAACTAGGAGAAAAATTATATTCTTTTGAAGACAGTAAATATTTGACTGTTTCAACTTGACGCCCTAAGACAGCTTGTAAAAATGGATTAGAACAATTGAGATTTTTTTTAATTAAAGAGGTTTTTTCAAGGACATACTTTATAGTTTCCAAAGAGCCCCAAAAACACCCTTGTGATAGTGCATTGTTTTGAGCTGCTTCTCTTAACTTGAGTGTTTTAAAATTTTTTAATAAGAATATTAAAATAGAAAGTCTGTCATACTCGAAAATATTTTCAACAAATTTTTCTATTGCGGCTGCATATTTTTTAGTATTTTCATATTTAAAAAAAACTTTTTTAAAGAAAAGATAATGATTTTTTTCGATAGAGATTAAGACTGCTTTTTTTAAATAATCTAATGGAAATAATCCTTTTTTCATCAATAAATAAATTAATTCTGTAAACGAATGACGTATACTAAATTTAACAAATTTATTTTTTAAGTTTTCCTTTGTAGTAGTGGTAATAGTAAACGATTGATCGATGTATCTTTTAAATAAATAACAATAAAATAGTTCTTTTCGTGAGCTTGAGCAATTTTTCGATAAAAAATTTATTTCAAAATTGGAATAAATTTTGTTTGAAAGAGATTTACTAACAGCAAAGATATGAGTGTTTGGTAAGGGATCGATAATGAATCGTTCTATTATTTCTTGTGGTAATTGTGATAAGAAATTCATTCTATTATTAGCTTTTTTTTAACAGTTATACTATCCTGTTTCAAAAAATGAAAGAAATAGAATTTTATGACTCCAATCTATAGTAATTTAACAATCAGCAAACTTTGTCAAAATCCTACAAATACGAATATTCAAATCTCTCCAGAACAAGAACAAAAATCTTTGACAAAATCTTTGCCAATTTTTCCTTTTCATCCAGGCGACAAATATTTAAAAGTGCTTATTGAAGATTTACAAATTGCAGATCAAGATGGGAAAATAAAGGAAGAGATAGCAAAAGCGTACCGACCTGTTTCGCTAAATGAAGAAGAAATTGGTCGTTTATTCACATTGCTTGAAAAAGAAAATAAAATTGATGGAAGAAGAGTAACATTCCCTTTGAATATTACCATAACTTTAAAAGAAATTTTAGAAATTCAACAAATTGCTATAGCAAATTTCAAAGATCAAACGACTAATCATTTCAAATTTGGAGGAAGCAGTGTTATCAGACATCTTGGAATTTCCTATGTGCAAAGAGTTTTTGATCAAGTATTTAATACTTATGATTCCAATGAACTTTTAACATCTAGCTTCAAAGATTATATTACAAGTGAATGTAGAGATTTTGATATCTATGTTTTTTTGATACAAGCTACAGACGCAAAATTTCAAACATTGCACGAAGCATTAGTTGAGTTGCTAGTTAATAAACTTCCTAAAGAACATTTAAATAATGAATTAATTTATGCCCACTTAAAAAGGAAAAAACGTCACCTAGAGAAAAATGACAATGCTCCAACTTATTTAAAAGAATTGTTTCAACAAAAAAGGGTAATAGATTTTTTTAAAAAAAATAACCTTAATTTTAATGAAAAATTAGGAAAAGAAAATTTGCATACCCTTTACTGGTTGCTAATTAAAGTGGATGTTTTTACTCGCTTTAAGCATATACAATCTACATATGTTAAAGAAGAATACAAAAATGAATTTATTATTCAAACCCTTGGCTGCTTTGATATAGTGCATATGATTGATTGGGTAAGGCAGGCGCAGACCCCACACAAATCATTATCTTTATACTTAGATCCATTACTAAATGGTGAGTTTCGCAAAATTATTCCTTTTAGCAGTATAGGAGCAGATCTGCAATGCTTTAGCGATTTAAACGCAGGAATTATAACAACTGTCCCTTCAAATGGATATTATGAAGTTAAAGATTGGGCAAATGTTATGACTGAAAAAGTTAAGGGAGCTAGGTGCCGTGAAATCGATACTGAAAGACAATTCTTGCAATTTGTTATTGAAACCGCGAGTCAGGAAAAAGTAGCCCTTTCTGAGAAAATTTTTCAATTGCTAAAAGTAGAAGCTTTTTCCCACTTTTCAAATAACCTTTCTGCAATCATAGCTCTTTGTTATAATATGTCAATTTCGTTGAAGATGTTTGATAATCTGTATAATAACGAAATTTCTTTGTTATGGCAAAAAACTTGTGAATATATAAACACATTATTGTTTTCTGATGATTTTTTAAGAAAAGATAATTTGTTATATGCCATTTATGAAGTAGCAAAAATGGATTTATTTGATTTTGATACTTTACATAGTGTCATTCATGCGAGCTGCTATGTGTTATTACATTCCGAAAATAACAAAAAACAAAATCACAATGTTTATCTTACACAAGATTTAGGTGCATTGCCAAGCTTGCAATTATCAATCCCTTTGCTTTCCAACAAAAACATATGTCTAATTTTTCCTTTAGATTCAAAAACTTTAAAAAATTTATTAAAGATAAATAATCATAATCTGTTTCTTCTCTATAAAATGATCCTTAAAGATAGCTCCTTTAAATTAAATAATTCTGCAATAAAAGAATTTTCATTATTGCCCGAACTTCAACTCTTTCATTTTAAACAATTTGCTCTGCAAAATGTGTGGGATAAAACTTTTTTAGGGACATTTTCTCAACAACTCTTCTTAGCTATTTTGGCTCAAAATGGAAGTATAAGGAATATTACTATGCTTCTAAACAGTCACTTGAATTTCAATGAAAGCTTGTCATCTATGGTGGTTAGTTTATTTCAAGGGTCTTTTTTAGAGACAGTTTTTACAAAAGACAGCTCCTATTTTTTAGCTTACGAGAAATATTTGAAGGATAAGACTAATCTGTCTTTATTAGATTGCATAGCCACTTTATCAACTATACCAGATCTCGTTCCTTGCCAAATTGATTTGTTGACTCAATTTTGTTTGAAGTTTACGCATAATGAAATGCCTAAATTAAAAACGATCTTAAGCAAAATCATTTATAGTGAATCTGAAAAATGTTTACCTATTTTTGACAAATTAATTCATCTCAAACAAATAGACAATGAAGAAAAAGTCAAATTTCTTCTATTTTTTCTATTAGATGCACTTAAAAATAAAGAAAAAACGACTTCCTTAACTGTAATGAATATTGGGTTTACTTTAAAATCTCTACTTGAACAATGCTATTTTTCCAGTAAAAACATTTTAAATTCAGAAATTGACAATGGTTTAACAACAGCAATAACATTTTTTCTAGGTACAAATTTATCTCTTGCTAGAAGTATATTTTTTAGTGCTGTCATTAACAAAAATATATCCTTGCATCATGCTAAGGAGATATGGCTAGCCCTTTTTGAGAAAAGAGAAAATAATCATGATGCGCTATTTTTAACTTATTTTTGTAGCAAATACGATATTTGGGTTGCGTTAGAGCCGTCTTATCAGGCGCAAGTTTACGAAATACTTCTTAAAAATCCAGTGCTATCTATTTCTTATGATGAGAATAAACTAATTAACCTAAAAAACTATCATTATTTGGAATCTGTTCTACTAGAGTTTTTTAAAGTTAAGCTAATGCAATGTGCTGACTTTGATAGTTTGTTGTCAATATTTCAGGAATATTCAACTCACTCCATTAAAACGCTTTCATCTGATTTGTTATTAGTATTTTTTAAAAAAATAGAGGAATTTGGTTTACCTATTAATGTAGATCAAAAATCATTGAATTTACTCCTGAATTTGCAAAACCAATTAAAACAGGTCAAATTAAATGGTGAGGAATTATTTAAATCTTATTTGAATATTTGCAAAACTCTAATTAATTGTCAGATTGGTAATGGGAGTAAACTTTTCGAAAGTTTTTTTGGTAATTTGCTTGAATTGTTTACCACACATTCTTTTAAAACAGATCATTTAAATGTTTTGTTTGACTCCATTCATTCTTTTCTTCAAATAGAACCTTTTGCAAAGATCGTTTACGATTCAATAGATAGCCACATTAATAAATTAGCAACTCCGTCTCTTTCCTTCGATACCTTTTATTCTTGCCTCTTAGCAGTTTGGAGTTATGCGCGAAAAAACAAATTCCCATTACCCATTTTTCCATTAAGTGTTTTTAAAATTGCTCTTAATATAATGAGCAAATCAAACAATGAGTTCGATCATGTTTGTGTGCATGAAACTTTTTTAGAATCCTTTAAAGCAAAAAATGTGGATGAGAATGAGAAGATAGAAATTTATCAATCTTTATATTTCTTTCACTACAAAAACCAAGTTTGGGAATTAGCAAGTAAATGTTTAGAGTATGTTCTAGAACATAGTGAAAATAAATCCTTTATTTTACCATCAGCTTTAGAATTACTTGATAATCTTTTAAAATTGGAACAAAGTCCCTCTCTTGAGTCTATTGTCATTTATCTATGTAAATATTTTGATACATTTACGCCCAAACAAAAAAAAATATTTTTAGGTTTGTTTACCGATTTATGTAAAAAGGCTAGTTTAACTCAAACTATTTTAATGAGCCTAAATGCAAATGAAGTACTTTACAATGCAATCAAAGGTCATAAAAATCTTATAAATATCATTTGTGTGAATACTTTTGATTATCTTGACCGTTGCATAGTAGGTAAAAAGGTTTTTACTTTAGCTTTGACAAAAATATTTCAAAATATTTTTCGCTTATTAAGACATGCAGGTAACTCTTATGAAAAGGAATGGAATAAACTTTTTTCTTTGTTAAGTTTTGTAAAAGATAAACAATTATTAGAAAATATATATATTTATTTAGTGGAAGTAAAAGATTTAGGGAAGAAAAACTATTTAGATGATTTTCCATTTTCCAGAAATGCATTTTTAAATGGATTAAAAATTTTATTCAAGTCATTGCAACATTTGTCATCGAGTTACTTTATAGATCTTTGCTTAAATATTGAGACTTTTCATAGGTTTTTGTCCACTTTTAGTGATGAACGAAATGTATGTAAAATAATCGTATCAACTTATAAAGGCGCATACAATTACTTGGTAAATGTAAAAGATAAAGCTAAAAACCCTATAATAGTATCGAATTTAATCAAAAAAGCCTTAACCTACCAAATCTATGATAAATTAATTGTTGGTGGAAAAAGTAGCAAAAGTCAGTATGATTTTACACTATACATTCCAAAATTTATTTTACTTACTAAAAATCAAGAACTTATTCCAAATGCGTTATTATCTATCTTCGATCTCTTAAGTTCCTTTACAACTGATTATTTAGAAGAAGAATCTATTTTTGAGATTTTAACGTCTATTTTCCAAACGATCCATTCTATCAGTAAAATGGATCAAACGATTTATTATGGCTTAATCTCTTTATTGGAATTTGAACATCCTAATCGAGTAAATGCAAACGTTGTCTTAAAAATTTTATATCTAATTTCTCATGATAAAGCAGATTTTACAAAAGAAATTGAGTATAAAAACCAAATGGCATCTCTAACAGAACATAAAGCCTTTTTTTGTTTGCAATTATTAAAACAAAAAGAAAAAGATGATCATGATTTTGTCAAAAGAACTTTGCAAGAGATAAAAAAATTTCCCACCATCAAAAGTTTGTTATTAGTTAAACAGATAATTCGTGAACCTTGTTTGCCATTCAAAAAAAAGAATTTTGTGAATTGGACTAAGAAAGTCAAAAGCTTTAATCCCATACAAATTTATTTTTATCATTTTAAAAATGATTTTTCCATTGCTAGACGTTGTGCCTTAAGAAAAAAAAATATCGAATCTTACAAGAAGAATGCTACCGGTAATTTCTTTTGCCGTTTTGTGATGATGAAACACGAAATGAAAGCTATAGAAAATATTGGCATACGAATGATTGAACTTATTACTTTAGTTTCAATTGTGGCTGTTGGAATGTTTTTAGTTATTTCCACTACGTTACACAAAAAAACTTCGTAGTATTGTACTAAGTAATTGATTTAAAAGTGTTTACAAAATAAATCTTTCTCATTAGGATTGGGTTACGTAGTCTTATGACCTCTAGTAGATAAGTTTTAATATTTAAGTTTACTAAATGGAGGAGTATCATGAGAAAATTTTTATATCTTTCAGCCATTCCTTTTTTATTATTCTCGTGTGAAAGAGCTGATAACACAAAAAAAATGCCACCCCACACCCAAAACTACACGGATCAAAAAGTAGAACAAAATAAGCTTCCAGCTGATCAAAGTAAAGTTAATGATTTAAGAGTTAACGAATCTCAAAAAACTCGCTTAGAGCAAGAGAGAAGCCGTGGGTATTTTAATCAAGAAACTCTTGATCAGAATAGCCCAAGATCAATGGAACCTCGTAGAGAATTAGACCGTGAAAGAGGACGGGGATATTTTAATCAAGACGCAGTAAATCAAGGCAGACTAAATCAAAGCCAGCGCAGTAATTATAGTAATCAAAGTATGGAAGATCCTTCTTTAAGATCAAGAGAAAGAAGTTCTATCCAACAAGATTCTTTTAACGGAAGTAGAGAGCGTGCCGACGTAAATTTATTCAATAAAAGCGGTTTATCAGCCCAAGAAACTGGAATAAACAAAAGCTCAGCACCTTTTTTAAAAGATAGAGAAATAGACAAAAGAATGAACTATTCATCTGAGAAAAGTAATGTTGATAAAAGTAGTTCTTATGATGTTGATAATACTGGAATAAATGTTAGAGATCGCAATGCAGATTCAAAAACACCTTTTGATCAATCAGAATCTAGTGCTGATTTAAAGATAACTCAAGATATTCGAAAAGCATTAGTAGATGATAATCAATTATCTATGGATGCTAAGAATATTAAAGTTATCACTCAAAATGGTGTAGTCGTGTTAAGAGGTCCAGTTGTTGATCAAAAAGAAATATCTATCATACTAGATAAAATTTCTAAAGTTCCAGGTGTTAAAAAAGTGGATAACTTTTTAGAAGTTACACGTAAACATTAATAAGGAGACTTTTATGAAAAAAGCAGTTTTTGGTTTAGCATCGAGTGAGCAACAAGCAGAAAGAATAGTAAGTCGATTACTATCTGCTGGATTTGCAAATGAAGATATTTCACTACTTTATCCTGATAAAAATAAAGTATTGGAAACAGAATTTGTTGACAAAGGATCAACAATTGTAGAGGAAAGAGAAATAAAAAAGCCTCACGGAAAAGTGGTAGGAAACCTAGGCACTGAAAAACACACCAAAGCTCCAGAAGGTGGTTTAACCGGAGCCTTAGCTGGGGGGATTTTGGGTGGTTCTTTAGGACTACTGGCAGGTATAGGCGCTCTTGCCATACCAGGCCTTGGGCCTTTTATTGCAGCAGGTCCACTTTTAGGTGCTCTTAGTGGATCAGGCATTGGGGGTGGGCTTGGTTTATTAGTTGGTTCCTTAATAGGAGCTGGAATACCTGAGTATGAAGCTAAAAAATTTGAAGCTGGTCTAAAAGCTGGCAACATTTTAATTAGCGTTCATACTAACGACAGTGAAAGTTTAAGCAGAGCTTCTGATATTTTAGAGCAAGAAGGTGCTACTGATATTGCATCTTCTAGAGAAAAAGCTGCTTAATCTATCTTTGAAAAAAGCCTCAGAAATTACTCTGGGGCTTTTGTTCTATTTCATCCTCTAAATAATCTTCAATGTATAAGCTTTGTACCAATCCCACTACAACGACAAGTAAAGGGATGGCTAAGGCAAGTCCTAATACTCCAGTAAGTAATCCCATTAATAATTGTGCTGTTAATGTGAAGGCTGAAGGTAAAGAAACTGTCTTTTCTTGGATAACAGGAGTCATCCAGTAACCTTCGAGCGAGAATATAATACTGTACAATATAATAACATAGATACCAATAGTTGATCCTTGAGCAAAACCAATTAAGATGGCGGGGATTGCTGCAATTAAAGGACCAATATTAGGTATAAAGGTTAGCATAGCAGCTAAAAAGCCTAATATAAATGCTAAAGGTACATTTAAGAGCCATAATCCAATAGAGGTTAAAACACCAACTATTGCCATTGTGATAATTTTACCAATAAGCCACCATCTTAGAGTCATAGTCATCTTATGCAACCAATCTTTGGCTTTAGCTCTTTTAGTAGGAGGAAGCAATTTAATTGTTCCCTCGACATAAACATTTGGATTAAAGGAGAAATAAACCCCTAGTAATATAAAGAATAAAAATGTGCCTATGGCACCAAAGGTATTAGAAAATATATTGGTTACGCTCGATAAAATGTCTTTGTTAATGGAAAATAATTGCTCTGCAGTAAAATTTTGTACTAAAGGAATGGAATTTAGATTTAAGTAAGATTTTAATAAATCTTGTAGCTTAGTCCAAGCAGTTGGTAATTGCTGCATCAGCTGGCTAAATTGTTCTGTTATAATGGGTAATGAGATAACAACAGATAAGGTAATAAAGCCTGTAAATAAAACTAATGCGATCGCTACGCTAAATTTATCGGGAAAATTAAATCTTCTATGCAAGAAATTACTGATCGTTCTTAAGAAAATTGCGAACAAAATGCCTGCAAAGGTCACTAAAAAAACTTCTATAGCATAAATAAAAATATATGTCGTTAGAAGTAAAAAAATTGTAAAACAAATAGATAAGATAATGTTTTTTTGTAAACTGTTAGTTTTAGATTCTGCCATTTAATTATTTATCCTCGTTTATTTTTTGATAATTATAAGAAAATGGCATTAAATAAAATATATTAATTGTTTTGGGCGTTTAAATAGTTTCTTCGTTGAAGCATAATTTTTGAAAATTCTGCAGCTAAATTTCCGACCGTTTCCTTTATTTTCTTTTTATTTAAAAAAGTATAGTTTATTTCAAAATCATCCCTGCATTTTTCGGGTGTCGGTTTTGTTTCCTTTTTAAAAGCGTGTGGAATAAAGCCAAAGTCATCCTTTGTAAGTGGTATTTTTTTTCTAATTATTCGTCTAGAAAATTCTGATTTTAAATCTTGTACAAGATTAACTTGTAAATTATTTTTTGGTTTTGTCGCCAACACTTTTTTAGTAGTTTGTGGGAGATTATCCTTTTTGTTAGGCAAAAGGTGAGAATATTCTAAATTTTTTTCTATCATCTCTTTCGTTTGCTGATACAATTCTTTGATTTTTCCATTTTTTCCAATGTATAAAAAATTTGCCTGTAAAGATTCTATTTTTTTAAAACTAACTTCAAATAAATTTTTTGCAAATTCTTTCTTTTCTAAAGCATTTTCTAAAATGACGATCGCGTTCTCTTCTTTAATAGGGTGAAATACACCCTTATGCTGACACAGTATATATTGGACTAACTCTTGTATCTTTTCTCGTTGTTCTTCTTTTTCTTTTAAAGAACACTGAATGATATTAAATAGGGCACCATCAATTAATTCTTTAGTTTCTGGTTTATAACCTGTCCTTTGGTATAGCCCAATTGCCTGAAAAAAAGTTGGAGCAATTACTTCAAAATCATTTCTATCTTGAGTCCATACCCATCCCTTAGAAGTTGTAAATTCTTTGGTGTATTTATCGGAATAAAGAGGGTAACAGTGACAATTGTTATAAATCGTTTGTATATTTTTTAAGGCAATATCTTCGCTGATATTTTGAGAGAATAGTTTTTCGGCGGTAACAGAAGTTTGATCAAAGATTGAAAATGGCAAATCCATAAACTCCTCCACTTGATTCGAAATTATTTTTCAAATCATAAATTTGAATGAACTTTTTTAGTTAAATATGTTTATATTACTTCTTCATAACAAATTAAAATAAAAAAATCATTTGATAAATCATGTTTAACAAATTTTTAACTCTTGTTTGTCTGGTACTTAGCACATTTTCCTTTTGTTCTGAATGGAGTGAAGTTCCTGTATCCTACAAAGGTAGATTTCGCGCTTTTGAAGGCTATCGTTTATTAGCGGGAGAACTATTTAACCTTAAAGAAGCAGATGGAATTCTTCCTAAAGAACTTTTTTTAATTGAACTTCAGTTTGCCCCTTTTAATCTAGTTCGTGAAAAAAAAATCATTCCAATCAAAAATCAACGATTAAAAATGATTTTGCAATTAGATCAAAATAAAAAAATATTTACCTATGATCAAGTCTTAAAAAATTATACTAACAGATTTAATACAACTACAGAACAGTGGCAAGATCTAGAAAGGGCTATGAATCTATTAAGTAGTTTAAAGGAAAACGATTTAAAAAAGTCTGTTTCTTATGATGAGGTTTTTCTAAGACTTTTACCTGCTAAAAAGGGAAAGGGAGAATGGCTGCCTCTTTTTTTATTAGATCAATCAGAAAAGAATTTTAGTGCATATAGTGATAATCAATTTTTTGAAATTAAGGAGATTTATCAACGTATAAAACAAAAATTTCAAAACAATGAAAATGCTTTAGAAGACGTAGAATTGCTAGGAAAAAAATTAAAAGATGCGTATCGAACGATAGCCGGAACGGAATACATAAAGAGTAATAGTAAATTCCTTCATTATCCTTCTCTTTTTCATCTAAAAATGGAATTTTTTTATTACCATTATCCATGGATCGATAGCATGCTTCTTTTGTATGCCTTAAGCATCTTGTTTTATTTCCTGTCTTTTAAGGGCTGCTTAATTTTTTTTGGGAGTGCATTTTCGATCCATACCGGTGTATTATTGCTTCGTTGCTTCATATTAGAGCGGCCTCCTGTATCTAATATGTTTGAAACTGTCATTTATGTTCCTTACATTACAGCATGTAGTGCATTAATATTGGCCTTAATTAATCGTTTTCGTTTAGCTCTCGTTTTGTCCGCGATTATCTCCATTATTTTTTTGGGCCTATTGCAAGTTACATCTATTGATTCAGGTCTTGAAAATGTGCAAGCAGTCCTAGATTCCCAATATTGGTTAATTATTCATGTGTTAATGGTAGTGGGAAGCTATGGTTTATTTTTTTTAGCAGGTGCTTTAGGACATTACTATTTATTAGCAAATCGGGAAAAAGCGGTAGAAAGGCTCATCTTAAAGACATTATATGTTGCCACTGCCTTGCTAATTGGAGGAACTATTTTAGGAGGTGTTTGGGCAGCTCAAAGTTGGGGAAGATTTTGGGACTGGGATCCAAAAGAATCATGGGCTTTTATCTCAAGCTGTATTTATCTTTGTTGGATCCATGCTTACCGTTTTGGAAAAATTAGGGGATTTGGATTAGCAATAGGTTCAGTTATTGGTCTTACCTTTATAAGCTTTACTTGGTATGGCGTTAACTACATATTAGGCACTGGATTGCATAGTTATGGTTTTGGAAATGGAGGAGAAATTTATTTTTATTTTTATCTATTGGCAGAAGTGCTTTTTGTCACAAGTATGATTGTTGCAAATAGGTATTCAAAAAAAATCAGTGAAAATGCAACGAGTTAATCAATCCTTAGCTAATGAGAAAATAATGAAATCAACCTAAATTGATCGACATCAAATAAGCCTTTATCACTAAGTTTTATATGAGGGATCACGAGTAGTGCTAAAAATGATAAAGTCATAAAAGGGGCTGTTAACGTGCACTGATTATTTTTTACTATCTCGTTTAAATTTTCATATTTTTTAGCTACTTCATAACCATCTTTATTACTCATTATTCCGCCAATTGGTAAGGCAAGTGTATGGACAACTTCTTTATTTGCAAAAGCAATGCCACCTTTGTTTTCGATAATAGCATTTACGGCTTGACAAATTGATTCATCGTCAACACCAACAGCTACTATATTATGAGAATCGTGAGCGACACACGAAGCAATAGCTCCCGATTTTAAGCCGAAATTTTTTACAAAACCTAAACTTGGCTTATTGTTTTGGTAACGATTCACAACGGCTATTTTAAGGATATCCTGTTCTAGATCTGTGACAACTAGATTATTTTCAATTTTTGGTTTCACCATTTCCTTTTCTGTCAGTAATTGTTTATCAATCACTTTAATAAGCAAAATTTCTTCACCTTGAACCGGTACTTCGAACTCTTCCACTTGTTTTTTTTGTGCATTAAAGTGATTTAAGGCTGTTTCTTTGACACTATTAAAATTCACCTGACCTTGTTCAAAAACTTTCTTTCCTTTTATTACTGTCATGAGTATTGAAAAATCAGTTAGATTATTGACCATAATAAAATCGGCAGAATCTCCTAATCGAAGTAATCCAACATCTAAATTATAATGTTCAATTGGATTTAAGCTTGCACAGGACAAGACTTTAAAGAGATTATGGTTTTCTTTAATGGCTCTTTTAACAAGAAGATTGATATGTCCATGGATTAATTCATCAGGGTGTTTATCGTCACTACACAACATAACATCTTTAGTATGAGTAGTAATGATCGGGTGTAAAGCATCAAAATTTTTTGCAGCAGAACCTTCTCTTATAATAATTTTCATCCCGTTTTTAAGTTTATGAAGAGCCTCATCCAGTTTAAAACATTCATGATCAGTCGTAATACCAGCCTTTATATATTGAATGGCTTCTTCGCCCATTAAGCCTGGTGCATGCCCATCAACAGGCTTATTATATTTTTTTGCCAAACTTATTTTATCCATAACGAGTGATTCATTGGCCAATACGGCCGGATAATTCATCATTTCGCTTAAATATTTTAAATCGTAACTTTCAAATAAATGCTCAATCTCTTTTAATCCAATAGTCGCACCAGATGTTTCAAAGGAAGTGCAAGGTACACAAGAAGGAACTCCAAAATAAAAGTGAAAAGGGACTTTTTTGCTATTTTCAATCATAAAAATCACCCCTTCGAGACCTAAAACATTGCCAATTTCGTGGGGATCTGAAACTGTGGCAACGGTTCCATGCTGTACGGCAATTTTTGCAAACTCAGAAGGGATAAGCATAGAGCTTTCTATGTGTATATGAGCATCTATAAAGCCTGGGAGGATGTAGGGGAGATTGGGATCTTTTTCAATTTTGTTTATTTTTAAAATTTTTTGATCACCTACTTCAATTTCTGCTGAATAAATTGTTTGTGAAAATAAATCTATAACATTTCCTTTAACGGTAAAAATACTCATAATAATACCATTACCTTTTTTAATTAATATTGGTATAAATAATAGTAGTTGTAAAATTATTTCTTTAATTGAAAATAATGAAAAAATATGATATGAAATTATTATAGGAAAATAGTATCTTATTAAGATTGCTATTTTCAATTTTAAACTGTTTATAGAGTGATAGTAAATGAGGCATATAAAAAGCGAAAGATTAAAAAAACTAGAATCAGAATTGAGCGATCTAGAACAGTGGCTAAAGTTAGGACTAGTTCCCAAAAAAGATTTAGATAAGCACAAAGAAGAAATTCAAGCTGTACGTGAAAAAATCGAAGAAGAGAAAGAAAGATTAAATTTCTTAAAAGAAAGCGGCGAAATCGAAGAATATGTAGCTCCTAAAAGGCCATCTAATCGAGCAGGTTACACAGAAATGCCAACAATCCCCGATATTGAAGTGGGAGAAACTGGTCTTGGTGAAACGGCTTTTGATATGGATACAGAAGCATCTGAAATGGAATCAACTTCTTCCGATGAAAAAGATGATGGCGATGAAGATAATACTTCCGCTGAAGAAGATGAAGAAGAAGAATCTTACTTTAGCGATCGCAATCGTTGGAGAAGAGGCGGTATCATCGATCCAGATGCCGATGAATGGTAAATTCAATAAACGTTTGACTTAACCGTCAAACGTTTCTTTTTTATGTTAGATCCTATAAGTTTATATATACATATACCGTTTTGTTCTAAAAAATGTCACTATTGCCATTTTTACGTAATAGAACATTCTCAAAGTTTTGTCGACTCTTACATAGAGGCTATTACAAAAGAAATTGCCTTATATAAAGATGTTTTAAAAACCCATCCGATAGCATCCATTTATTTTGGGGGAGGCACACCGAGTCGATTACAAGTACAAGAAATTGAAAAAATTATCCATTCTATTTTAGCGTATGTAACACTTTGCGATTCTTGTGAACTAACTATTGAAGTTAATCCTGAAGATGTAAATTTGCCCTTTGTTAAAGCAATTAAAGGGATAGGATTTAATCGTGTGAGCATGGGTGTACAATCCTTTCATGAATCTCACTTAATTCAGCTTGGTAGAACGCACAACGCTAATAAAGCTGAGTCGGCGGTTAACGATCTTTATAATGGGGGATTCGATAACATATCTATCGACCTAATGTATGATTTGCCCTATCAAATAAAAGAAGATTGGGAAAAAACAGTTTTAAGAGCTGTTGAACTTCCCATTACTCATTTATCCCTCTATAATCTTACCATTGAGCCCCAAACCCTTTTTTTTAAAAATAAAAAAATCTTAGAACCACACTTACCTGATGAAAATTTAAGTTTATATTTTTATAAACATGCGATTGATGTTTTTTCAAAAAATGGATTAGAACAATATGAAATTTCAGCTTTTGCTAAAAATAAAAAATATTCGATCCATAATCTCGGTTATTGGACAGGAAGACCTTTTTTAGGGTTAGGCCCGTCAGCTTTTAGCTATTGGGAAGGTAAACGTTTTAAAAATGTATCTCACCTTAAAAAATATCATGATCTTTTAAAGGAAAGCATTTTGCCAATAGATTTTACCGAAAAATTAGAATATGAAGCTAAGTGGCGTGAGCTTTTTACCATACAATTGCGTTTAAAAATAGGTATAAACCTCGAAGATTTTGAAAAGAAGAATGGTCAATCTCCAACTAATTTTTCAAAGGAATTACTAGCTTTGCGTGCAGATGGTTTTATAAGTTTTACTAATAATCAGTGTCAATTAACTGAAAAAGGGTTTCTTTTTTACGATTATATAGCATCAGAACTGATTTAGTAGCATTTGTAAAAAATAAGCTACTTCCTATTTCCAATAAAAATTTTTTGTTAAATTTAAAAATAAAAGAGGTATTCAATTTTTTTGCAAGATTTAAATTATTAACTATTTGTAGAAAGATTTGTTGCTGAAATATATACGGTAATTGACACTTGGAAAATATAACCTATAGGTTTTAGCATGGCTTTTTTTAAACATTTTTATTTCTGTTTCCTTTTAATTTCCTCTTTGTTTTGTTATGCGAATGAGGATTGTTTGTATGCTCTAGCTTCATTAAAATATCACCTTGAACTTAAGATAAATCACGATCAAGATAACCCAATCGAGTTTAGTGAGAATGATGTAGCCTCTTTATGGCAAAGAGTTGAATCATTAGAAGAAATGATTCTTGCGAAAAATGATTATTATGAATTTTTACAAGACAATAACGAAGAAAAAATTATTCAAAGTCATAACAGAGTAGAAAAATATTGGGATTTGTTAAGAGAAAATGTTAATTCTGAATCCGAAGGAATATTTGATCAACATTTGGCTGATAATGGGGCTTTTTATGACAAAAAAAATGCTTCTAGAATGCAGCCACATCTTCTTCCCGAAGGTCCATTAAAACAAATCTTGCATACAATATTTATTACTTTTCCCAATGCACTTGATAATAACGAGACTTATGCTAATGCCGGTTTTACAATTCGATTTGCACAACCTCATACGTTCATTACAGTCTCAAGCCATCCTCTATTAGAAGGATACTTGGTAAAAGCGTACCTAAATAATGAAACGAGACGAAAGGAAAATAGACCTGGTTGGGAATGGCTCGTAAGAAGATGTGAAGGAGTTAAAAATGTTCAACATTTAATCAAACAAAAAAAACTTAAACACTTTGTAGCGCCTCATAAATGGATCTATATTACCCCAAATCCAGGCAAAAAATCAGTTATATTGATTGTAACTGATATGCAATTAGCAGGTCATGCAGCCTCAGTGGATGCTTGGAAAAACAAAATAACTAAAGAGCATTTAGATGAATTATTTTGTATTTTAAGCCATGGTTATTCATCATCTTATGTTGTGGCAAACATTCCTTATACCATCTATGGCAAATTTGCTTGCATTGATACAGAGCATCCCAAAAGGAAAATTGACTATTCATACGCCGGTCGATTTTTAAATCCCACCATGCGTTCATACTGGCATAAATTGATTAGGAAAGGTGGTAAAAAATAATTTATCATAAAAGCCTTTAGGTTTTCTAAAGGCTATTCATTTATTCTTTACTAATTAAAAAAACGCAAGGTTTTTTTTCTAAATTTGGCAAAGGCATTTTCTTCCAAACACTAATTGGGTACGACAAAACGCTTTGAGTCGCCATTGTTAAATCATACGCTATGCATATCCAAGTGTTATCTTGTAAGGTATTAATAAGCGCTTCTAAAACATATTTATTACGATAAGGTGTTTCAATAAAAATTTGAGTGCTCTCATCGTTTTTTGCATTTTTTTCTAAATTAATGATTTGTTTTTTTCTATTTTCAGGTGTTGGATCTAAGTAACCGTGAAAGGTGAATTTTTGACCATTGAAACCTGATAACATTAAAGCTAACATAATTGAAGATGGCCCAACAAAAGCTTGAACAATAATCCCAATTTGTTTTGCACGCTTTACAAGTTTACTACCTGGATCACAAACGCAGGGAAGTCCGGCATCACTAATTAATCCCCATCGTTCTCCGTTTTTTATAGGTTCTAAGATAAAATCAAAATCATTTTCTTTCGTATGTTCATTGAGTAAAGCTATAGGGATTTCTCTAGAAGGTTTTTTTGTGGTAAAACGATCTAAAAATCTTCGACCTTCTGTCTCACTCTCAGCAATCAATCCATCTATTGTTTCAACGGCTTTATCGACGCTACTTGGTAGAAATGATTGATGGTATTTATGATCGCCAATTAAATTAGGCAATAGCAATAAGGCAGGTTTAACTATTTTTTCCATATGATGAAGTGAACTCAAATTGTTTTGATTATTATTTTTTATTAGCTTGAAATAAGATTTGGTGTAAAAATTGTTCGGCTAAATATTTATCTACAATCCCACTATTTTTTGCTTTTAGTTCAAAAGCGTCGATAGTGATTAATCCTTGTAAATAATTTTTTAAACCATAGGTTTTAGCTTGTTGGACATTAAGCTCTAATATTTTTCCTTTCATGTAGGGGAAAAGCTTAGAGATTTCTTGCAAAGGACCATTATTGTAGATAATAGATGCTACTTGCGCACCGATTTGAAATTGACTTCGCAATTGCCTTAATAATGTTAAAAAAGCATTACCTTCGTCGATTAAATTGTTTAAAATCGCTAAAGCAGTTTTCCCTTCTTTTTTAAAAATGCTTTCACTTAGCTTCCAAATAGTTTCTTGTGAAGTAACCGAACAGATGACTTTTATGTCTTCCATATGGATTGACTTTCTTTCAGCTACGTAACAAAAAATTTTCTCTAGTTCATTAGCTAATAAAGATTTATCTGTCCCAATCTGTTTGACTAATTGCTGTATAGCAGAAGGGTCAATGGAAAAGCCATTTTGTAAAACAATTTTTTGGATCCATTCTGTGCCATTTTTCTCTTTTTCCCACGGTTTTAGGTCACTAATATCGACAATTATACCCATATTTTCGATGAGCTTATAGAAGCTGTTTGTTGATGAAAGTGAAGAAGATGTGCAGACTAAAAGGTATGAGTTAGAAGAGTGGTGGCGAGAGATAAAATGTTCAATTAGTTCAATTAAAGATTTAGAAACTTTTTCACAATTTTGCAGGACTATTATTTTTTTTTTATCAAATAGAGAAAAACAATTTAATTCCTCATAAAGCTCTTGATAAAGAATTTTTTCTGCCTCAAGTTTAACTATATTACATTCTTCTTTAGAGGAAAGCTTTTTTAGTAATACCTCGATCAGTTCTTTTTTTTCTATTGGATCTTTACTGATGAATAGATAAACAGGTAGGGATTGAAAGGCACTGGAAGCTTCTAAATGTTTTTCAAAGGCTGTAATATTGTTATACTTCATAGGCTTAATTTTTGGACCAAACACTTTAACTTTTAAACTTAAAAGGAAGTATACTAAGGTTTTTTATTAAATACTAGAGATTGAATTAGAACAATTTTATTAAAAGTTTGTCACTCGAAGAGCGATAAATATGAAATTTATTAGATAGGAATAAGGCTTTTTCTATAAATTCTTTTGAAAATTCGACCCAATGAATAGCACTTTCTTTTAAAATCATCAAAATGAGATCCGATAATCCGTATTCTATATTTGCTTTATAAAAATAGCTTAAGGCTACTCTTTCCAACAAAAGAAACTCTTTTTTCACAGTCAAACTTTCGGCGTAAAGTGTTTCATTAATCTTGAATAAATTATCTATAAATAAAAAATCTTGAGCGTAGATAAGTTCTGAAAAAAAAAATAAAAATTTTCTTGTATGATTTGTTTGGCAAGATCTCTTTCGAATCATCTCGTAAATTTCATTACATGTGGCAAGTCCAAACCTCTTCCTAAGCCAGGGTTGAAGGATTTTTCTACAGATTGTCTCAATCTGATTTTTAATAAAGGTATTATTAAAAGAGTTATTGTTTAAAAAATCATTTAGTAATTGCTTTTTTGTCTCTTCTTTAATTTTTTTTATTTCGACATTTTCCATAGGTGTAAGGGAGATATATTCAGTTAAATCAAACTTTTCTAAAAGGAAATAAAGAGTTTTTCTATCGCAGTCTTTTAAAAGAATATTTAACCAGGAATTAAAATCGATTGTAGTTCTAGATTGTAAAGGTTTATTTTTTACATATTGTTGAATTTTAAACTTTATTTCATCAATATGTCCTTGACCTATATTTTTAGTTGTTTTTTGAGCAAAATCAAAGTTAAGTAAATTTCCTAAAGTCAAGACACTATTTTCTAATAAAAATACTTCTGCCTGTTTACTTAACATTAGCACTTGTATTGGTTCTTCAGGGACGCTTGAGGGAAACTCGGTGCTAAATATTTCTGGTAAATAATAAGATGATTTAGGTAATTCTTTGTTTATTATATCGTCAGAATGCTTAGTTTCTGCAATAGCTATTGAAGAGTTTTGTAAAGGACGAATAGTTTTAAGATCTATATTTTCTAAAGTGTAGATGGCTTCTAAACCATGGGAATAGTTTTTTTTATAGGTATCGGCAAAAGAAGAATTATCTTTATTAGCTAATTTTTCAGATTTAAGCATGTTAACTAAAAATGTTTTATTTATTCTTATAGCCTAACCCGTGAAATTATTGTAAATGTTTTTTTCTAAAAGTTGGTTTAATTACTATTTTTTTGTTATAATCCACTTAACAATCAATTATTATGGAGTTCACGATGGCTCTAGCAAAACGTATCATCTTATTTTTAGCGGTTAACTTTTTAGTTGTTATCGCGATTTCTTTTATTACCTATTTTTTTAATTTGCAGCCATTTTTGAAGCAAAATGGATTAAATATTGGATCTTTAGCAATTTTTTGCCTTTTATGGGGAATGGGTGGTTCTTTAATCTCTTTATTCTTATCTAAATTTATGGCTAAAAGTTTGATGGGAGTGCAAATTATTGATCCCAATACGACAAAGAGAGAAGAAAGAGAATTTTTAGAAATTGTCTATCGTTTAAGTAAAAATGCAGGTTTACCTAAAATGCCTGAAGTTGGGATTTATCAATCTAACGAATTGAATGCGTTTGCAACAGGTCCTTCTCGATCAAATGCTTTAGTAGCCGTGTCTAGTGGTTTGATAAGACGCATGCAACCAAAAGAGGTAGAAGCTGTGTTGGGGCATGAGGTAACTCATATTGCAAATGGAGATATGGTAACAATGACTTTACTACAAGGCACGATTAACGCTTTTGTAATGTTCTTTGCAAGAATTATTGCATATGTGGTAAGTAGAGCTATGTCTAGTAAGGATGAAAATTCTCAAGAAAGTGGATTTTCTTGGGGTATTTACCAAATTATAGTTTTTGTTTTAGAGATAGCTTTTATGTTTTTAGGAGCAATAGTTATTGCAACTTTTTCTAGAAGACGGGAATATAGGGCTGATATGGGTGGCGCCAGATTATCGGGGGCTCAAAATATGATTGCGGCGCTTTATTCTTTAAAAAGAAATATGGAAATTAAAGAGCCTGAATCGCAACAAGCCGCTGTACAAGCTTTGAAAATTTCTAATCCAGTGGGTATAGGTAGGCTATTTGCTTCTCATCCACCACTTGATGAAAGAATAGAACGATTAAAACAAAAATTTCGTATCAATTAAATCTAAAGGGAATTATGGAAGGTCAAAATAATCATTTTAACAATAACTCTTCAAAAACAATAAACGAAGATCAAGCTAAAAATGTTTTTTTGACCTCCATCAAAGAAAATAAGGATTTTGACAAACTCATAGGTTTAATTGATTCAATCAATGATAAGAAGTTTTTTGAGCTTGTTGGTCAATTTATAGCTCCATCTCAATTAGTCGCTTTTCTTTCATTGGGAAAAAAAATAGATTTAACAAAAATTTATTCTATAATTATAGGAATGACAACCGGTAATTTTATTAAAACCATTTTTTTAAGTGATGCAAAAGAACTTGAAACACTTAAAGAAAATTTGTTACAAGCGCCTGTTTTGCATCATATAACTCTTTATTCCAATAATTTAAATGAATTGACAGATAGTTTTTTTTCTAAATATCAAAACATTGTAAATGAGATTAATAACTTAAATATTCCGAATGAAGAAGAAAAAGAAATAATTGCCATTGAAAATACGATAAAAAGCAGCTCATTTCAAATTAGCGAAACGATTGAAAACCTACAAAAAATATTAAATATTGTTTGGGGTGCTTCAAGGACTGATTTAATAGAAAAAATTGGTCAGCAAAAAGAAATATTAGATAAATTATTTAAAGGGGAATTTTCGAATGGAGAATTTCTATCTGAAAATAGTTTACAACTTCTTTTGTGGAATAAAGTTTTTTCCCTTTTTACAGAGCTTGAAAAGAAAGGGGAGTTTCATAGCATTCCCTCTATTGAAGGCATAGAATGTTTTTCAATCTGGTATCCTCAAGATTTTAAGGAAATTGGTTTACTTTCAACAAATGCCACGCAAGATAATTTTGAAGAAGTCAAACATACTGTCTGGGAAAATTTGAAAAAGTTAGACCTACATTCCATTCAAGACCTTGTGGACAAGAAAATCTATTCAAAAAACACCCTAAAAAAGTTTATTGAAAATAGATCTTTTTAGTATATGGTTTAAGAAAATTAGACTGTTACATTGATAATAAAATTCACGGAATATGTATCCCGTGAATTTACTTTGATTTTAAACTTTACGTTTTTCGAAAGCTTGTAAAAGCTCTTTAAACACTTGATCTGGCTGTTGATTTCCATTAATTGTTTCTAAAACATTTCGTTTGTTGTAGAACTCAATAAGGGGTTCTGTCTGTTTGTGATAAACTCTTAATCTTTCCTCAACTATTTCCCTACTATCATCTGGGCGTTGGAACAATTCACCATCACATTTATCACACTTTGTCAAATCTTTGGGAGGTGATAAATGTTTATTATAGATTGTTCCGCAGTTTTTACAAGTTAAGCGTCCTTCGATACGTTTAATAATGGCTTCATCATCAACATCTAAATTTAAAGCTATGACATTAGCTTTATTATCTAATTTCTTTTCTAGAGCTTCAGCTTGTGGTATAGTTCTTGGAAAACCATCTAGCAAAAAGCCATGTTCACAATCTTTTCGTGAAACTCTGTCAAATAGCATGTCTAAAACCACTTCGTCAGGTACTAATTTGCCAGCTTCAATATATTTTTTGGCTTCTATCCCAAGTGGTGTACCATTTTTTAAATTCTCTCTAAACAAATCTCCGGTAGAAATATGAGGTATTTGTAATTTTTGAGATAATTGAACCGCTTGTGTCCCTTTACCAGAACCTGGTGGTCCAAGTAAAATTATGACATTTGGTTTTACTTCGGAAGAAGTATCAGCATGTAAAAAAAATCCAAAAGTTGAAATCATAAAAGTTAATCCAATCAATAAAGCTTTCATAAAAAATCCTCGTTAAGTTTTCATACTTAAAATAAGGATAAAACCTAAAAAAACCTAGTATATTTAGGTTTTGTTGCTAAATCAAGTATTAGTAATGGCTATATTGTATAAAAATATAAAAAGAATCGTTTTAATAGATCAACAATTTAGAAGAAAGAATAATGTGTGTCCAATCATTTTTTATTCTGCCCATTAAAAACTAAAAATGTTTTTTTATTTACTAATTCAATTAGCAACTGTTTAAATTACATATTATAGATGGATTAAAGAAAGAAATTTCAAAAAAAAAGAGCGTAAATTTTACGCTCTTTAAACTTTAAGACCAGAATAACTTAGAAGCGCACGTTCGCAGAAACTGAAAAGCCGTGTAATGCTAAATTACCACGTGAGCCATCATATATTCCTGTGGCAAGAGGGTTTGTTGAATAATTAAAAAAGCGATTTTGGTTCATAAATAGATGATGTTCATAGCTAACTTGTAGACCAACATAATAGCAGTCAAATAAAACTTGATCCCATCTGAAACCTACTAATAAGTCAAAAGCGCCTTTGCAGGAACAAAATTTATTATTTCCTGAATAAAAACTAGTTGTAGTTGTTGTGCCAGCAATTGTAGTTATTGCTGAATCAGATTCTCTAATTCTTTGGCTGCCGAATAAAACAGAACCTGCAGTTGAGCCTATGAAGGATACTCCACAACCTAAATCCCAATTTAAATCAAAACCAGCTCTTAAACCACCACCTTCATAAAAGTCTTTTAAACGGATTACGCCGGTGAAATCAACAGCTGTTGAAGCAATTGCATCATCATAACTTGTTCTAATTTTTTGACCGATCCAAACACCTCTTGCACCAATGTGTGGACGGAAAAGAACGCATTCACCTAAATAAAATCCTTTACCAATTTCAAAATCTAACCAATCAGTGTGTAATTTAAACTTATTTCTTAAGTTTGTTGGTAGACCTAAGTTATTGACACCATAATTTGGGTATACAGTTACAGCTTCAGTACCTTCTAAACCAGTTGTATTAAGATGGTTTTTAGAACTTGTGTCAAAATGTGTCCAGCTAAGGTATGGGCTCCAAGAAGCTCCACGAGGATTAAAACCTAAACCTAAACGTACACCTGCATCCCATGTGAGGTGCGGAGTTTTAAGTTTATTTGTGATAGATGTATTTAAAGGAGCCACTGGGCTAAATGTTTGTGTACGACGAATACCATATGCCAAACCATCTTCACATGGTTTAAAAACTAGTAAATCGGCATTAAAATATAAATCTCCGCAGCAATATTCAGTCAATAAGGCGGGTTTATTTATTAGATCATCACCTAAAAATTCCATCTGTGCGAAAGAAAAAGATGAAGTCAGTGCAGCTATAGATAGTGCTAGTGTAAAAGATTTTTTTACAATTGAGTTTCTCATTGTTATACCTCTGCAGAGAAATTAAGTTACAAGTTTTTTGCTACTGTAATTATTAACTAAAGTAAAAGCGTCCTATAAATTTAAGTTTTTTCCATAAAAATTATACTTAAAAGTATTAGAAAAAAACTTTTTTGCTTTTGCTTATTTTAATCATAATTTTTTGTAGCATAGCTTATTGCAATCCATCTAGAATGGCTTGTCAATAAAGAATTAGAAGTTGCCTAAAGTAAATTTTTTTTTCAATATTTTTCTTTTAATTACACATGTTTATTAAACTTTAAAGTTTGTGAATGATTTTTTGTTAGGGATAAGTCAGTTTTTAAACGTTAAATTGTTTGAAAAGGATGTTGTTTTGTTAAGGAAATATATTGGTTTGAATGGCTAAACACTATTTTCTAAGCCAAATTATTCTTTGGCAAAAAAAATCAAGAAAGAAAAGTGTATGCAACGATTTAGATTAAATTTTAACAGGTTTTAAGCTCATTTTTATGTATAATAGCAAAATGCCTAAACATAATATACAAGCTCCAGGATACGTAAATAAGTATTTGGTTGGATCTTTATTCACTACAATTTGAACTTGTTGTACATTTTCATTGTCTGCCGGAGACAAATTGGACATATAAAATCTAAATCCATCTTTTGTCTCATAAACATTATTCATACTAATGGTGGTTTCAATTGAATTACCAGAAGGTAAATGTATAATTTCTACATCACTTTCATAGCTAAACGGTTGATTGGAATTTGCATAAGATATTTTCCTGCCATCTTTTAAGCGGATTGCGTAAGGAATTTTAGTTATAAAGGGTTGGTATCGGACTAAAATCCCTTTATCTAATATTGGCCAATAAAAATCAGAACCATTTTTGTCAAAAGGTAGAGCAATCGTACTTTTTGTTTTCTCCACGTTTAGTTCTAAAAGGATAAAGGGATTATTATTCTCTAATTTTTTTTCACTATCTTTGCTTACCATTTTTGGAATAATGGGACTTTCTAAATGAATTCTTCTTTCATTTTCAGAAATGGCAAATAATTCGTTTAGTTTAATTGTAGTAAATCCCTCCCAAATATCTTCATAGTGGATCTGGTATAGACGAAATAAAGCACTAACAAAGCTTAAGCGGTCTTTGGGGGTATCTGATAAGGGTAAAGGAGGTAATAATTTACGAGAATAATACAATTGGGCAGAAAGGTGTTTTAAAGCTTCAATGGGGTCTTTTACATCTTTTAAAATATGGTTTGGTAAACTTTCTAAACCTTTACTTTGCATTAGCTTAATAAAATATTCAAACCAAAGACAACAATTTATTTCCTCATCATTTAATTCTCTTAAAGGAAAATTTGTTATAATATCCTTTAAATCGTCATTTAAGGCGTTCCAATCATCAAACAAATAAGTATTGCTTTTTTTCCAATTTAACAAAAATTGATACAATATTGCTAAAGGCTGGTTTTTTTTTGCTGCAGCAATAGTATTGAATAATTGCAAAGGCTTATTCAGTTCTCCATTTGAAACATTAGCTAGCTGATTTTCAAATAGCTTTAGGTATTTTGTTTCTAGATTGTTTAAAGAAGCATCTTTTAAGTCTTTTGCTAATTTAATTTGCCTTGCATATCCATTAAACCCTTGATTATAGGCAATAATTGAATCTGGCTTATCGTTATTGTCTTCTTTCGTATCTATACGTCCACTAGAATCTATTGAAAAAATCCAAGTTTTATCACCGTTTTTTACAAAAATAATATGAGGCTCGATACTTAAGTCTATAGAATATTTAAACCGTTCTAAAAGATCATTATAATCAGATTGAACTAAAAGGTGGCTATCTTCATTTAAGCTAAGAAAGCCTTGTGTATTGTTAGATAGATCTTGGCAATGTAGAGCAAAGTCTTTAGTTTGCTCGCTATATTTAATTGAAAAATTGACACTTTTTGAGCTTGTCAAATAATCATTAAAAACCAAAGAGGTTTTATCAAAAAGCTTTGCCTTCACATGATTTAAATAAAAATTTGAGATAGATTCTATAGGATTTTCCGATTCAATACTTGCCAAATAGCAACCATATTCCTTGCAAAAAAAAGGGGTAATTTGGTGGGTAATTGGGATTGGTGAAAGTCCGATTAAATGAAGTTTATCTTTAAAAAACCATCGAGAGTAGCTTGTAATTGAATTTTCAAATTTATGGAGAATTTTTATATGAATGTCTTTGTGAGATAAGCCTTTATTATCTATGGCATAAATTTTTTTTTCATAAAGATTTGGAAAATCCTTAAAAATCAGAGCTTCTTTTTGAGGGATGTAAACATCATTAGTTATAGCCCCTTCGTAAACCGCCATATAGCCTTGTAATCCCCACATTTTTTTTGAAAAAACACCTAATAATAAGAGTAATAAACCAAGGTGTGTCAATAAAAAGGGGATGTGCTTTTTTTGGAAGGGCCATCTTCTTAACGCGGAAATTAATATGTTAATGAAAAAACCAATGATAATAAGAAAAAAGAGGGGATTGTCATAGGTCCATTGCGAGGCTTGCAAATGAGATTGAGTTTTAGATTCTATAAAAGTTCCTAAAATTACAAAAAAAGATGCAATTAAAATCAAAATGATAGCAAAAGTACTACCACCTAAAAATTGAAAAACTTTTTTTGCAAAGCTCATAGGTCTTGTTGTATCGGATCAATTAATTCAAAACTTTTCGCAAATTGCTCAATTTCACTTTTATAATTATGAACTAAATTTTTAGGACCTACAGCTTTTATGGTAACATCAGCTGTTAATTGTAGATAAGTTGGATAATTAACCGAGTAAAGCAGGTTATGAGTATGATTTTGCCCAAGTCTTAGCGCCCATCCTAAAGTACATTGATCAATCCCCTTGCAGACACCTTGAGCGCAAATCGAATATCCGTAAAAACCAGAAAACGCTTGCCTTTGAATATCAACACAATCTTCTTCTAGGGAAGAAAATTGATGTTTCCAACGATCTACTTGGGATAGTAAAGGCACTTTTTTTTGCTCTTCTCCTGGAAAGTTATGAACTGTAACTAAAATAGTTTGATCATTTTCTTTTATTTCCCATTGAGCAATAGGTTTTGTTGTATCTATGTAATTATCGCTAACAGGAATTGCCATCCAATGATCTGGAACTTTTGCTCTATATAGAGGAGGTAAAGAATTATCTCTACTATTTAGATATTGATAAGGTATTTTTGAAGTTGTAGATGGTTGACAGCTAGCCAAAAGGAGCAATAAAGTACAAGCTATTTTCAGTTTCATAAATTGTCGGTTTTTTAAAATTTCGATCCGATTTATAGAGCATTCTAAATGCTCTATTAAATATCCCATTCGGTTATATCTTCAAGGTGAGTTAATAAATGATTTGTTTATAATTTACAATTTAAAATTTTATTTATAAGTTGAGATTTTAAAGAAAGATTGAAAGGTTGAGTAATATGAATGATGATCCCTTAATCCTAGGCACGTCTTCAAATTATCAATTTGTAGAAGAATTGTATCAAACGTTTTTGCAAGATCCAAACAAGATAGATAGTTCTTGGAAAAAATATTTTGAAAGTTTTCCACAAAAATTAAAAAAGAATGATCACTACACGAATGGATCAAATTTAAGAGTTTTCAATCTTATCCAAGCCTATCGATTTCACGGTCATCTGATGGCACACTGCAATCCTATAGAAACTAAAGCGATCGAAAGACCAAAAGAATTGCAACTAGAAACTTATGGTTTATCTAAAGAAGATTTAGAAAAAAACTTTCCATCTTTTGGCTTTTTTTCAGAACCATCTACAACTCTAAAAAAAATAATTGAAAAATTAGAATCTATTTATTGTAAGTTAGTCGGTTTTGAATACATGGGGTTAGAAAGGGAGGGATTAGAGCAATGGGTGCAAAATAAGATTGAACCAAATTTTCCGGAAGAATTACCCATTGAAGAGAAAAAAGAAATTTTAAATTTACTCAATAAATCAGAGTTATTTGAATCATTTTTGCATACCAAATATGTAGGTCAAAAACGATTTTCATTAGAAGGTGGGGAAACATTGATCCCTATGTTACAGGCCATCATAGATTATAGTTCAAAATTTGGTCTTAAAGAATTGATCATCGGAATGGCTCATAGAGGTAGATTAAATGTTTTATCCAATATTTTAAATAAATCACTTTCCCAAATTTTTTCAGAATTTGAAGAGCACTATATACCAGAGTCTATAGAAGGTAGTGGAGATGTAAAATATCATAAAGGTTTTGATTCTGAAGTAAAAAATAAACAAGGGCAAAAGGTCAAAATCCATTTAGCTTCAAATCCCAGTCACTTAGAAGCTATAGACCCAATCGTTGAAGGCAGAACGAAAGCTAGACAAATTTTAGAACGAGATGAAGAACAAAAGCTTGTGATTCCAGTCTTAATTCATGGCGATGCTGCCATTTCAGGTCAAGGAGTTGTTTACGAAACATTGCAGCTCTATAATCTTCCAGGCTATTCAACAGGTGGTACGATCCATATAGTGATTAATAATCAAATTGGATTTACTACATTACCAAAAGAAGGAAGGTCTACTAGATACTGCACAGATATTGCAAAAACTTTTGCATCCCCCGTTTTCCATGTAAATGCAGAAGATCCAGAAAGTTGTATTTTAATAACAAAATTGGCCGTTGAACTTAGACAGTATTTTCATTGTGATGTCTTTATAGATTTAAATTGTTATCGAAAATATGGACACAATGAAACGGATGAACCCTCTTATACACAACCGTTAGAATATCAAAAAATAAGAAAAAAAATACCGATACGAGAAGTTTATTTTGAGCAATTAGCTCAAAGAGGATCTTTGGAAAAAAATATTGCCATACAGTTAGAAAAAGAATTTAAAAAATCTTTAACTGATGCATTAAATTTAAGTCAGGAAAATCTAAAAAAGACAAAACCAAAAATTCAATCTGAAAAAAAAATACCTCAAAAGACAATTTTAACAGGAGTTTCTAAAACTTTATTACAAGATATAGGAGAAAGGCTTGCCATAATTCCTGACGGATTTTCAGTACATCCTAAATTACAAAAGGTTATAGAAGATCGAGTTTCCATGATTCGAGAAGGGGAAAATACTAAACCTTTAGATTGGGGAATGGCAGAAATTTTAGCTTATGGATCTCTACTTTGGGAAGGGATTGATGTAAGGATATCTGGACAAGATAGTCAAAGAGGTACGTTTAGTCATCGCCATGGAGGATGGGTTGATCAAGAAAAGGAAAATAAATATTTTCCATTACAACACCTAAAGGAAAATCAAGGTCGGTTTGATTTACTCAATTCACCTTTATCAGAAAATAGCGTATTAGGTTTTGAATTTGGTTATAGTTTAGGGAATTGCAAAGCTTTAGTTATTTGGGAAGCTCAATTTGGAGATTTTGCCAATAGCGCACAAGTAGTAATAGATCAATTTATTGCAACAGCCGAGCAAAAATGGGCTCTAAGTTCTGGTATTACAATGCTTTTACCCCATGGGTATGAAGGACAGGGACCAGAGCATTCATCAGCTAGAATCGAACGGTTTTTGAGCCTTGCAGGTGATGACAACATGCAAATTGTATATCCTACAACTCCCGCTCAACTTTTCCATTTAATTAGAAGGCAAGCCTTAATGCCGGTAAAAAAGCCATTAATCGTTTTCACTCCAAAGGCTCTATTAAGATATCCAAAATGTGTAAGTCACTTAAACGAATTAACGAAAGGTAGTTTCCAAAACATTTTAGAAGATCCAACGGATAAAAAAAATGTTCAACGTATGATTTTTTGCACTGGCAAGGTTTATTATGATTTATTAAACAAGGCTGATTCTAATAAGGAAGCAATCATACGGATAGAACAATTGTATCCTCTCGATACAGAAGAATTAAAAAAAATTATTCTTTCCTATCCCGATTGTAAAGAATACTTTTGGGCGCAAGAAGAACCCAAGAATATGGGAGCATGGAATTATATCAAAACAGATTTACAAAGTTGCCTACCAAAAGGAAATTTACAATATGTTGGTCGAGAAGCAAAAGCGGCCCCAGCTACCGGGTCACACCATTTGCACAATATGGAAGTAAAACAATTTATGAATCAACTATTTAAGGAAAAGCAAAATGAAAACTGATATAAAAATTCCTGCAATGGGTGAATCTATTTCAGAAGTGATAATAGGACAGATTATTAAAGAAAGTGGTTCTTCTGTTAAAACTGATGAAGAAATTTTAGAAATTGAGACAGACAAAGTAAATCAAGCTCTATATGCCCCCGCGGATGGTGTCATTACGTTTAATGTACAAACGGGCGATAAAGCAAAAATTGGACAGGTTATAGGAACGGTAGATGATGAAAAAGTAACACAAACCGTTAGTCAAAAAAGTAATGAAGAAAAAAAAGAAGTGACTAAAAAAAACGAGGAAAAACCTGCTAAAGAACAAGTTAAAGAACCGTCTAAAGGACAAATTAAATTAGAAGTGCCCCAAGTAAAAGAGGATGCGTCCTCGCCAAAAGAAAATAAAGAAAAAACAAATCCAACAGATGTAAAAGAGCAAAAAGCTCGTTTAACAACAGACGATTTTTTAAAAGATATAAATAAACAAGAAACAGAACCTACTTTATTCATAAAAGAAAAGCCACTTCGCAGCGAAAGTAGACGAAAAATGAGTAATATTCGAAAGGTGATAGCTGAACGTTTAGTGCAATCACAACAAAATACAGCCATGCTTACAACTTTTAATGAAGTTGATTTAAGTCAAATCATAGAAATTCGAAACAAAAATCAAGAAAAATTTACAAAAGAGTTTGGTGTAAAGCTTGGGTTTATGTCCTTTTTTGTCAAAGCAGTTGTGCATGCCCTAAAAAAAATTCCCGATTTAAATTCTTATATAGAAGGAGATGATATTGTTCATAGGGAATATTTTGATATAGGAATTGCTGTATCTACAGAGAAAGGTTTGTTTGTTCCCGTATTAAAAGATTGTGATCATTTAAGTTTTTCCAGCATAGAACTTGCTATTGAAGATTTTGCGAAGAGGGCAAAAGAGGGTAAAATTCGTCCAAATGAATTGCAAGGGGGAGGCTTTACAATCACAAATGGAGGGGTTTTTGGATCTTTATTTTCAACTCCCATATTAAATCCTCCACAAGCTGGCATCTTAGGTATGCATAAAATTATGAAAAGAGCAGTTGTTGTAGACGACCAAATCGTAGTAAGGCCAATGATGTATTTAGCTTTAAGTTACGATCATAGAATTATTGATGGCAAAGAAGCTGTAACTTTTTTGGTACATGTCAAAGAATTATTAGAAAATCCAGCTCTTATTCTTTTGAAGGAGTAAAAATGAATAAGCATTTTGACGTAATCGTAATTGGATCTGGACCTGGAGGTTATGTAGCAGCAGCAGAATGTGCCAAACTTGGATTTAAAACAGCTTGTGTTGAAAAATACAATGATGTTGGAGGTACATGTTTAAATGTTGGATGTATTCCTTCTAAAACATTATTACATACCTCCCAAATGTATGAATATATAAAAAAGAACGGTGAACTTGAAGGAATAAAAGCAGAAGAGGTTGTTTGTGATTTTCCTAAAATGATGGAAAGGAAAAGAGAAGTAGTTAAAAGCCTTGTTCAAAGTGTGAATAGTATTTTTACAGCTAACAAAGTTGAAGTTATTAAAGGACAAGCCACTTTTGTTGATCCTCATACAATACAGATAAAAAATGACCATTCAATCACACTAACAGCTGATTATTTCATTTTAGCCACAGGCTCAAAACCAATTCAAATCCCTTTTTTACCCTTTGATAAAAAAACAATTGTCTCATCCACAGAAGTTTTATCTTTAAAAAAAATACCTCAAAGTATGGTGGTTATAGGTGGGGGAGTCATTGGCGTTGAATTAGCTTCTGTTTACAGACGTTTAGGGACAAATGTCACAATCGTTGAAATGTTAGACCGTATTTGCCCAACTATGGATGAGAGTATAAGTCGAGCCCTTCTTCAAATTTTGAAAAAGCAAGGTTTAAATTTTCATTTACAAGCTAAAGTTTTAAATGGAAAGGCACATAATGATTACGCAATTATCGAAGTTGAAATGAATCAAAAAAAATTAGAATTGAAAAGTGAAATCCTTTTAGTTGCCGTTGGAAGAAAGCCTTACTTTGAAGGTTTAGGATTAGAAAAAATAAATGTGAATAAGACTGAAAAAGGCACTATCGCGATAAATGATTCTTTTCAAACAAGTCAAAGGCACATTTTTGCCATAGGTGATTTAATTGATGGTCCAATGCTTGCTCATAAAGCATCTGATGAGGGAGTAGCAGTAGCTCACCTTTTAAAAGGAAAAAAAATAGAAGTCGATTATTTAGCAATACCTAATGTCGTTTACACACATCCAGAAGTGGCTAGTGTAGGCTTGACTGAAAAACAAGCCAAAACATTCAATCTTAATGTAAAAGTTGGGCAAGCCTATTTTAAAGGTAACGCAAGAGCTAAATGTATAAATGATACTGATGGGTTTGTGAAAGTTGTCGTAGAAGAAACAAATCATAAACTATTAGGTTTGCATATACTTGGAGCCAATGCATCTGAGCTAATTGCTATTGGCGTTATTGGAATCAAAAATAGAATGAATTTTGAAGATATAGTTAACAGTTCTTTTGCTCATCCAACATTATCAGAATCTATAAAAGATGCGCTTCATACTATTAATTTTAAATAGCAAAAATTAATGACAAATGTTTTTTTGATTTTTTTTCATATTTTAGTTTAAAAATACATTGATAATTGTTACATATTTTAATTAGTAGAATTATGGCAAATAAATAAATCTATTTTTAAAACAATCTGAGGATAAGTGCATGAAAATAAAGGCTTTACTATTATTAATGCTAGTACCTATTAGCTTGACATGTAATGAGTGGCTCGATAATTTCACCAATTTACTTGGCGAGGATATGTTTAGAGGGTGGAGAATAGAGGCACGTGCTGCTTGTTACAACTTCAAATCTAATATCATGAGAGAAATTTATGGCGGCGAACGTTGGGAGCCACAAATTCAATTGCAAAAAAGCTTAGGATGCTTACCAGCGGACTTTTGGTTAAATGTTGGTTACTTTAGAAAAAGAGGTGGATCACTTGGTTTAGATCAATTTACAAGAATTCGTATCCAACCTGTTAGTTTTGGATTAAACGGAGTAGTGCCACTAAACTACTGGATGAAGATAAATTTAGGAATTGGAGCTCATTACGCCCATGTTAATATATTTGATGATTCACCATTTGTTGATCGTCATACAAGAAAAAGTTCATGGGGATGCATTTTAAAATCATCTGTAATTTACGATGTAACCAATTGTGTATACTTTAGTGTATTTGCTGACTATCTTTTCCAAAGATTTAAAAATCATGGATTTGAAAATGGTGTTTATAAAACAAATATAAACATTGATGGTTGGAAATTTGGTGCTGGTATCGGTATAAAATATTAAGATCTTAGCAAAAAAAGACGGATATTTCATCCGTCTTTTTTTTTTATTCTAGTAATTGTGGGAGTTACCACAGCCGCAAGATGAGCGCACATTTGGATTTGTTATTTTAAAACCAGAGTTGTGTAAGCCATCGACATAATCGATCTCAGATCCTAAAAGCTTGTCAACTAACTCATCAGAAATATGAATTTGTATACCTTGTGATTCAAAGATATGATCGTGTTCTTCAGCTTTTTCAGAATAATCTAAAATATATTCGAAGCCACTACATCCAGCCATTCTAACTCCAAAGCGTATTCCGTAGCCTTGTTTGCCTTCTTCTTCCAGAATTTCTAAATATTTTTTTGCAGCTCTAGGAGTTATTGTGATTGTAGTGTCATCAACCTTTTCTTCTAAAAGAGCGTTTAAACGGCTAACTAGTTTTTCGATAGCGGCATCGTTCATGCCATGACCATACATACCAACTTCTAATGTTTCCCAAGTAGCTGCTTGGCAACCCACACAATGTAAACCAGCTGCTGTTATTTCCTGAGATAGCTTTTGAGCTTTTTGAGGAAACATAGATAAAATATCTTTTATAGTCATTTGACGATGAATTTTTTGATTTTCTACTGTAGACATAGGGTAAAACCTTTTAATAATGATTAAATGCTAGCTCTTACTGTACCAGATGTTATTTTACATTGACATCCAAGTCTTTCTTCACATGTACCTTCTCCTAGAAAATCTTTCTCTTCTTGCGTAGGGGGTGATAGATTTTCCATCCCTTCTGTAATTCTAATGACACACGTTCCACACACACCTTCTGTGCAAGCAAAAGGAACACCCACTTCTTCACAAACTTCTGCAATAGGAGAACCATCAGGTAATTCTACCTCTTCTCCATTATGTTCAAAAATTAACTTCGCCATAAACAAACTCCATAAATAAAGAAATAATTTATCTTAATTTATGCAAAAAATCAATTATTTAATTATTTTTTTGAAGGAAAGAATTATTAATGATTAACTTTCTTTTTAGGATCTTCAATAATTATAGATTCACTTTTAGATAGGGTATCAGTAGTACCAGTTTTTTTATCATCCCCTGAATCTACGCTTACTGATCGAGGGCGCGCGTGGTTATTAGACAAAAACATCGATGAGGAGGTGGAAAGGGTAGTGCGTGTAGGAGCAATGAGTGCTTCTACTTCTTGCTCAATGTATTTAATAATAGAACTATATTTTAAAAACTTTTTCTCTTGTGTCAGAAGCTCTTTCGATAATAATTCTTTTTTCTCTTTAATTTCTTTAGAATCATTAGTTAATGGGTGAAGTAGAGAAGCTAATGTATTTTCTTTAGAAATGTTTGATTGACTTTTTTTATCCCTTACAAAATAAAGGATCGTACTGACGACTATTACTGATTCTAGTAAACCTGATAATACATTACCCGAGCCATGAGTAATATGAGAAATTGCATGTGAGTGTAAAAGTTTAATTGGGTTTGTACTGTTTGATTTAAAGAATACCGCAACTGGAGCTAAAAGAATAGTTAAAGCAAGAGCCGTTATTAATTGAACTACTCCCATTAAAGTTTTACTAATACCTGTAGTAATATTTACTCCCGGTATAGCACTACCTCTAGATAATTTTCTCTCAGCTGTACTGATTTTTTTATCAAGTTCTAATAGTCTATTTTCAAAACTTGGATTAATAGGTGTATTATTAACTTTACTCATATGAATATTTGGTTTTATTACCCTCTCATTATAATTAATAAATATTAATTTTTAATTAATTTATCCATGAGAATATAGGTTTTTAAAATAATATTCATTCAAATCATAATTTTTTAATATTGAAAATTCATTAATTAAAATAATAATCCCCTTTAATCTCTTAAAGAATAACCGGGGGCTCATGGGCCTTTTTATTAAATAATTGTAGGGCATAAGCCGCTGCGCCTACCATTCCCGCGTCTTCTTCTATTTTTGCGCGAATAAATTCTACTTTAGAAGCCGATAAGGGAAGGGCTCTATGTCTTACTAAGTCTTTAATTTCACTTATAAATTCTGGGCGACCAGCAATTATTCCGCCTCCCAAAATCACTTTTTCTGGATTAAACGTATTTACAATGTTTACCATTCCGACCCCTAAAGCATGAGCCATCTCTTTCACAATTTTTTGACAATATGGATCGCCATCTTTTGCAAGTTCTATAATTTTTTTGGTCGTGATATGATCAATTTTATTTTGCACTCTTTCTAAAAGTTTTTTTGCATCTTTTGGATTTTTTTCTACTTCTCTTTTTGTTTTAGCAGCAATTCCCCAACCGCTTGCAAGTGTTTCCCAGCATCCTGTATTACCACAGGTGCATAAACTCCCTTCAATCTCAATAGTCATATGGCCAATTTCACCAAATGTATTCGTTGCCCCATTAATCATTTTACCATCAATAACAATACCTGAACCAATTCCTGTTCCTACAAATATTAATACCATATTATGGGAACCTTTTCCTCCTCCAAACAACCATTCTCCCCAAGCAGCGGCCCTTACATCGTTTGTAATAGCAACTGGTAAATGTAAACTTTCTTCGAGATCTCTTTTTAGAGGAATGTTTTTCCAATTTAGATTGGGTAAAAAGATTATTTGCCCGTTTAAATCTACTTGTCCAGCAACTCCGATTCCGATTCCAGAAATGGATATGTTTTTTTCTTTTAATAATTCATTTACATTGGTGACTATATTTTGTTTTATGTAGTCGACGCCTTTTGATGATTCTGTAGGAATAATTTTTTTTTCTAATATTTCTCCGTCGGATGTTATGAGTCCAAAAGCAATTTTAGTGCCTCCCAGATCAATGCCGATAGTAGCTTTCTTTTTCATACAACCTCTTCAAATAATTTGTAGTATTTTATTATGTTTGTTATAAAACATTTTTAGAAAAAGTAAAATAAACTTCTCTTAACCTTTAATTTTGTCATAACTTTAGCTAAAACGTTTAAAAGTGGAATGGGATATGAATGAACAGCCAAAAATCTTAGCCTTTGCAGGAAGTTTAAGAGAGGGATCTTATAACAAAAAACTTGTCAAAGTTGCTATTAAAGGAGCCGAAGCCGCAGGAGCTAAAGTTACCTTTATCGATTTAAAAGATTTTCCCATGCCCATTTTAAACCAAGATGAAGAGGATAGCCAAGGATTACCAGAAAATGCCAAGAAACTAAAAAAAATAATGTTAGAACATGATGGTTTTTTAATCTCATCACCAGAGTATAATAGTTCCATATCAGGGGTTTTAAAGAATTTTATAGACTGGACTTCAAGGCAGGAAACCAAAGATGAACCGCCTTTAAGCTGTTTTGTTGGAAAAGTTGCAGCACTGTTAAGTGCTTCACCTGGCCAGTTAGGAGGTATTAGGGGTTTAGTTCATTTAAGATCGATTCTTGGAAATATTAATGTTTTGCTTTTGCCACAACAAAAATGTATTTCTCAAGCTCATGAAGCATTTAATGAAGATGGTACACTAAAAAATAATAAGCAACAAAAAGAAGTAGAAAAAATAGGGGCTGATTTAGCAAGACTAATTACTAGTATTAAATCCAGAACTTAAGCCTCTACATAGCTTTTAGTTTTGCTTTTAATAGCCATTTCAAGCACGAATTGTCTATTAAAACTCGACTTAGAGCTCTTTAGATCGCTTGAATTTAGCCGAATTTGGCAAGTAGAAAAGATGAAGCAGAAAGGTATATCTTTAGATATAGTTGTTTCTTAAAGTCGCATCAAGGATGTTAGGTACAAGTCGGATTTAAAGGCAAAAAAAATAAAAGGGGAAATTGTTTAGCTAATTTTTATTACGACTGAGCCAGTAATATTCCCATTTTTTAAATCAGATAAAGCTTGATTAGCCTTTTCTAAAGAATAGACATTAATTTTGGTTTGCATATCGATTTTTTTAGCAAGTGACATAAATTCTTTCCCATCTTGCCTAGTAAGGTTTGTAACTGAACGCACTATTCTTTCACCCCATAAAAGATCGTAAGAAAAACTTGGTATTAACGACATATGAATGCCAGCACAAACCACTGAACCACCTTTTATAATATCTTTTAAAGCTTTGGGGATAAGTTCACCAACAGGTGCAAAAATAATGGCTGAGTCTAGTTGTTTAGGAGGTGTTTGATCTGAGGATCCGGCCCACATTGCTCCTAGTTGAATACTTAAATTTTGTGCTTGAGTGTCGTTTGGTTTAGTAAATACAAATATATTTTTGTGGGCTTTTTTGGCTACTTGCAAGAGAATATGTGCTGAAGATCCAAAACCATAAAAACCTATGTTTTCTCCAGTAGTAAACCTAAGGGCTCTATAACCTATTAACCCTCCACATAAAAGAGGTGCTAAATTTTCACTGTCATATTGTGAGGGAAGTTTTAAACAAAACTCTGCATGGGCTGTGCAAAACTCTGCCAATCCACCATCTTTAGTATACCCTGTATAAATGGGGTTTTCACAAATATTTTCTTGATTCTTTTTGCAATATTGGCAAGTGCCGCAAGTATAACCAAGCCAAGGAACTCCAACTCGTTCACCTATTTGAAATTTTGTCACATTTTTCCCCAATCCTATAACAGTTCCCACTATTTGATGACCCAATATTAAAGGGATTTTTGGATTTGGCAATTCACCATCAAAAATATGTAAATCCGTGCGACAGATTGCGCATGCTTGGATTCTAATCAGCACTTCATCATTAGATGGGATTGGATTGGGTACTTGCTCTAAAACAAGAGGAGACTTTACTTTTTTTAAAACCATAGCTTTCATAAAGCCTCCTTTAGGTTAATTTTTTGTCAATTTAGCTTCACTAATTATTTTTTTGCCGTTTTCTAATGATTTGCTATCGGTCTTTTTTGTAGTGTAGCGAATAATAGCTAAATCATTACCATCTTTGAATAATTTAATCCATTCGTGTTGATCTTCTTTAGAACCATTTTTAATCCACCATTCTCCAGTTAAAGAATTTTCGTTTTGGTCTAAAATCTTATGTTGAAATCCATTTTTAGGCCCACTTTTCGAAAGTTCTTGTACAAATAAATCAAAATAATCTTTTAAAGGGATAGGAACGCCTGATAAATGCATTAGAGTTACAACTTCATGTAGATTATCTTTAGAATCATTTTCAGGTGCGTACTGTATAATTGTGATTTGTTCGTTTTCAGATCTATGGGTTTCTTTCCATTTTGTATCGGTTGGCAAACTATATTCTATTTTTTTATTCATATCGATTGCAAAAGTTGAAGTAAAACATGATGTCATTAGTAAGCCTGTAATTAATAGTTTTCTCATAATCTTCCTTGTACTTAAACTAGTTAAGTGTAGATAATAATATTCATTTTTTGATCTTGGCTATTTTATTGAGGAAAAAAGCCCAAGAAAATTTGGTTAAAGCCAAAAGCTTATAATTAAAACCTAAATCAGTGATTTCTTTTAAAGATAGTTTTTTAAAAGCATAAAAAATATCTTCTAAATCGTCATCATTTTTTCGAGTGTAAATGTATTGCATTATTTTTTCCATTATAAGCCAATTGAAACGGAAATATTTTTTTAATTGCATTTGATATTTTGTACTATCACCTTTGTTAGCGATAACATTACAAGCTATCTGCGCAGTAGCTAAAGCGTGCCTGATACCTTCACAAGCTAAAGGATTGACAGATGATATGGCATCACCTATGACAAAAATATTATGCTCACACTTTTTGTCATTTTGATGCATAGCATAATCAATTGTTTTGCCATGTCTTAAGGTAACTTCTGCCTGATTGAATTTTTGAGTAATGATATTTTCAATATAATATTTGTAAGAATGTTCATGAGGAACTAGAGATTGATTGGCAAAATAACGAATGACTCCAACCTTTAAATAGGGAACACTTGCTGGAAAAACCCATCCATAACCTTGAGGCATCCATTTCTGCCCTATCAAAAATGTGAGATTATTGTCGTAATTGTTATGAATTTTGTTATCTACTTTGATAAAATATTCAATACCTGTCATTGGCATTAAATTAGACGTTTGCTTTTTTCCAAATAGCTTTCTATCGGTTCCTGAAGCATCAATGATTATAGTTGTCGTTACTAAAAATACCGTTTGGCTTGTTAGATTTTTTAGGGTTAATTGATATTTGTTATCTTTTTTACAATAACTAATAAAATCTGTATGCCAATGGACACTTGCGCCTAATTCTTTTGCTGTTTCACTAAAATAAGCTCGCAATTTAGCAAAATCTAAAATAACACCGTAATTTTCTTCTGAAGTCCATGTATTCGTATTTTTAGAAGAGCTAATTGTAAATTTGTCTAGATAATTCGATACTAGATATACTGGCAGATCAAAATTTGATAAAATTTCTATTGGTGCTCCACCACTTGAATACGCATTAATTGTGGGATCTGCTAATTTATCAATAATTAGTACTTTAAATCCTTTTTTCGCTAATTCTTTAGCGCAAAACCCACCCGCTGGTCCTGCACCTATAATTGCAACATCATAATTTGTTGACATAAGAAATCTTTAATTTAGTAATAATTAATTAGTTTTTAAACTAGTAACTAAAAAATATTAAAATTTTTATCTTTTTTACTATTGTTATTATGGTCACTTATCAAATAGTTAAATTTTTTGCATCTAAAATTTTTCTCCTCCAAAAAACGCAAACTTAAGAAATACTTAGTCTTATGTTTTTAAAAATTTCTAAAAATTTTATTTGACACCAACGTTTATTTTCCCTATTTATTATGATAATGCCCAGCTTTTAGGCTTCGTTGCAAAAGGTAAAAAAATTAAAATTTAGTGGAGGTTTTATGAAATCTTTATTTATTAAACTTTCTATTACATCATTACTTGCAGTATTTACTTTAAACGCAGATCAATATTCTAGTTATCCAAATAGTTATGGCCAAAATCAGCAATATTCTGAAGGTCATGCTTATAATCAAACACAATATGATAATAGTGAATTAGAAAGCGGACAATCATGGGGAAATCAAAGACTTGGCCAAAGAGGTCGTCAAAATACTTGGAATCAAAATTTCAGAGGACGTGCTTACACGAATCAACATAATGGATATGAACCACATCATGAACATCATATCCCAGGTCCTGGATATTATGATAGTACAGGGCGTTATTTTAGCAATCAACCAGCTTATTATGGTTGCCCAAGAGATAACGATAATCAAAATCAAAATACCAATGTGAATAACAATCAAAATCCAGATACAAATAACAATCAAAATTCAAATTGGAATAATTCAAATAACAACAATCAATCTTCCTGGAATCCAAATGATCAAAAAGATCAAAATTCTGGAAGAAATTATACACAAAGAATTGAAGAAGAAAGATTGCGACAGCAGCAAAATTCAGGTCAAAACGGATTTAGAAATAATCAAAATCCAAATCAAAATATCCCAAATCAAGGTCCAGGCCAAACCAATAATCAACCAGCAAATGCTAACAACGCAGCTGCTTGGAATCATCATTGGAACAACTGGGAAGATCGTTCTTGGGCATTAGGAGAAACGGCTACGCATGAAAATAAAGCTTTACATGATAACAAAGCTTTACATGATAACAAAGCTTTACATGATAACAAAGCATTACATGATAACAAAGCATTACATGACAAAGAACATCAGCCATACGATCACTACAAAAGTGATGAAGATAAAAAGGTAGGAGAAAATATACGTAAACGCCTAAAAGATAATAACGTTGATATATCCAATGTGAATGTTACTATCGATAACGGCACAGTTACAATTAGAGGACATGTAAAAACACAAGCTGAAAAAGATAAAGTAGCAAATATTATTAAAGAACAAGCTGGTGTTAAAAAAGTTGACAATCAACTAGTTGTAAAGGCAGATGAAGTGGCTTACAATTATGGTACAAATTCTTCTAATTTAACTAATTCATCTTCTGGGCCAATGGGTCAAAGACAATATACACAAGGTAATAATCCTAATGCTAATTGGAACACTCCAAATAATACATGGGGTAATCCAAATAACAGCTGGAATAACAACAATCCAAATACAAACTGGAATAACAATAATTCAAACTGGAATACAAACAGTTCAACTTGGAATAACAATAACAACAACTCTAATTGGAATAATTACAACAGCCGCAATCCAAATTGGAATTCTAACGTAAATCCAAATGGCCAAAATGCAAATAATCCAAATGCACAAAGATCTTCATCACCACATAGCGATTTTCATCCTGGATTAAACTCAAACTACTCTGGCTCAAATTCAGCTAGCCGTGGTTATTAATCTCGGAAGTTAAAAGAGTAGCCTCTTCACTTGTGAAGAGGCTTTTTTTGGGTTAATTGTAAAGAATTTTTTTTAAGAGTAGAATAAATATAGAGCTTATAGGTGAAGCATGAAAGTTTGCCAAACAGTGGGAGATTTACTAGAGCAGGTCAAAAATCATCAAAATCCTAAAGCTTTAAGTGGTTTCATCGATGACCATTGGCTATCTTACTCAACCGACAAAGTGTTGGAATTAATCGAAACAATAGCCTTAAGTTTAATAAGCTTAGGAGTAAAAAAGGGACAAAACATTGGATTAATGTGTCTCCCATCTCCTGAATGGACCATGATAGATTTTGCGATCATGTCTATAGGATGTGTAAGTGTTCCACTATTTGCCAATATTTCTGATGAGAATTTTAATCATGAAGTCAATGAAACAGATATAAAGATACTATTTTTTTCAGGTGAAGAGCCTTCCGCTGTTTACCAATCCCATAAACACATGTTTGATGTAGGTATTGGTGTAAATGAAAAAGGGGATAAAGTACTCGAATGGGAAGAATTCTTACAAAAAGGAAGAGCGTTAAAAGAAAGTGAACCTAATAAATTTCAAACGTTGCTCTCTTCTTTAACACCTGATCAAACAGCAACAATCATTTATACAAGTGGCAGTACAGGATTACCAAAAGGCGCAGAATTGTCGCATAAAGCAATCGTTAGTTTAACGCCATTTGATCAATTTGAATGGAATATTGAACAAGATCGTTATTTAAGCATTTTACCTTTAGCACACGTATTTGGAAGAGTTATAAATGTATTGTTTTTTTATCTAGGAATAAGCATTTATTATTTTAATGATGTAAAAAAGATATCTCTTATTTGCCAAGATTTACATCCAACCATATTAGTTGTGGTTCCGAGATTGCTAGAAAGAATTTATTCAAGAATGTTATCCAAAGTTCAAGAATCTGGGTATATAAAAAGACAAATTGGATTGTGGGCATTTAATTTAGCGCATCAAGAAAAAGAAGATTTTTACAAATTATTTATGCACCCAATTGCAGATTCGATCGTTTATTCAAGTCTTCGTGAAGCTTTCGGGGGACAGGTAAGAATAGTAGTCTCAGGGGGAGCCGCTTTGAATCCTCATTTATGTCATTTTTTCATAGATATAGGTATTCCAATTTTTGAAGGATGGGGGATGACTGAATCTTGTCCCGTAACTGTTAATACAGAACATTTTAGGAAAATTGGTACTGTGGGTAAGCCTGTTATCGATATGCAAATTAAAATTGGTAAAGATCAAGAAGTGCTTGTTAAAGGCTCAAACGTAATGAAGGGTTATTATAAAAACGAAGAAATGACAAAGAATACATTCGATGAAGATGGATGGCTTAAAACTGGTGATAAAGGAAAAATTGATGAAGAAGGTTATTTGATCTTGGAAGGTCGTTTAAAAGAAATGTTAAAAACCTCTACTGGAGAATATGTTGTACCAGTCCCAATTGAGCAAATGTTAACAAGAGCTAGATTTGTGGATTTAGCTCAAGTTATAGCTGAAGGGAGAAAATTTGCATCAGTATTAATTTTTCCAAATTTGGACGTTATTCACGCTTTAAAAAATGAAACAAAAATGTCTAATTTAAGTGATGAAGAATTTCTTCAGTCAGATTATATAAAAAATGAAATGGAAAAAGTGTTAGAACAAATCAATTTACATTTAAATCATTGGGAACAAATTCACGATTATAGATTTATTCTCGATCAATTAACAGTAGAAGCTGGCGACTTAACTCCATCTATGAAGTTACGTCGACAACACATAGAAAAAAAATATGAAAATGTTATTTCCGGTATCTATGCCGAGGAGTCATCTTTATGAAAGAAAGAGTTGCAATTATTGAAGGGGTTAGAACCCCTTATTGTAAGTCAAATGGAGCTTTAAAAGACATCTATGCTGATGATTTAGGAGCTGTGGCGGTACAAGCTTTGCTAGCTAAAACTGGCATCAGAGGAGAAGAAGTTGATGAACTAATCTTTGGAAATGTTCTTCAACCACCTGATAAAACTAATATTGCGCGAGTACTATCGGTAAAAAGTGGCTTGCCTATTAGTGTACCTTCTTATACTGTAAACCGCAACTGCGCCTCAGGTATAGAAGCTATAGCTTCAGGAGTTGATCGAATTTTACAGGGGAATGCGCAAGTTATAATTGCGGGTGGGACAGAATCTATGAGTCATTTTCCCGTTTTATTTCCCAATGCAATGAGGGACTTTTTGTTAGCCTTGCAAAAAGCAAAAAATTTCAAACAGAAAATTCAAGTATTATTAAAATTTCGGCCTTCCTATCTATATCCAGAAATGCCAGGCATTAGTGATCCATTATGTAGTTTAACGATGGGGCAAACAGCCGAAATCCTTGCAAGAGAATTTAAAATTACAAGAAAAGAGCAAGATGAATTTGCCTTTCAAAGTCAAAAAAGAGCCGTTGAAGCCATAAAATCTGGAAAGCTTGCTGAAGAAATAATCCCAGTTTTTCTCCCTCCAAATTATGCTAATGCACAGCTTGTCGATGAAGGACCACGAGATAATCAAACAATGGACGCTTTGGCAAAGCTTAAACCTGCATTTGATAAATATACAGGTACGGTAACAGCTGGAAATGCAAGTCCAACCACTGATGGCGCTGCTGCCTTATTATTAATGACAGAGACAAAAGCCAAAGAACTTGGATTGAAACCGCTTGGATATATTGTAGACTATGCAGAAGCTGGATTACAACCAAATAAAATGGGATTGGGGCCAGTTTATGCTACATCTAAATTATTAAAAAAGACAGGGAAAGAACTTAAAGACTTTGATTTAATAGAGATTAATGAGGCTTTTGCAGCTCAAGTTTTAGCTGTAAAAAAAGCTTTTGCATCAGATGAGTTTGCAAAAAAAGAATTGGGAAGAGATAAAGCTATTGGTGAAATAGATAATGATAAGTTAAATGTAAATGGGGGAGCTATAGCTTTAGGGCATCCTTTAGGGGCTTCCGGTGTGCGTTTAGTATTAACTTTGTTAAAAGAGTTGCGAAGAAGAAATAAAAATTTAGGTTTAGCTACGCTATGTGTTGGTGGTGGGCAAGGACAAGCTATGATAGTGGAGGTAGCAAATGACTAATGCATTTAAATTAACTGTCGAACCAAATAATATTGCTCGCTTAATTTTTGATTTGCCAAACGAAAAAGTGAATAAACTAACAGCGGAAGTTTTGGACGAACTAAATCAGATAACTGATGAATTGAGAAAAAGACAAGATATAAAAATCCTTCTTTTAATGAGTGCTAAAGAGGATATTTTTATTGCAGGAGCTGATTTAAAAGAATTTGAAGTTAAAAATAATGATTTCTCTCGAATCACTAATTATTTAAAAAAAGGTCATGATATTTTTGATAAATGGGCAGATCTTCCGTTTCCAACCTTAGCCGTTATCCATGGTGCCTGTATGGGCGGAGGTACAGAACTTGCCTTAGCTTGTACCTACAGAATTGTAACCGATCATCCTAAAACACAAATATCATTGCCAGAAACAAGTCTTGGTATTGTTCCAGGTTGGGGAGGAATGCAGCGCATTACACGCTTGATTGGCTTAGTAGAAGGGATTCAAATGATTTTAACAGGAAGACCTGTAAAAGCCGTTAAAGCCTGGAAACTGAAATTAGCCGATGCTATAGCTCCTTGGGAATTTCTAGATATTAAACTCGATGAATTTATTGATGAAATTTTAAAACCAGATGGTAAAAGAAAAATACTTGCTAGACGAGATCAAGGAAGTTTCAAAAACTGGTTGATGGAAAAAAATCCTTTAGGAAGATATTTTGTCTTTAAACAATCTAAGGATCAAGTATTAAGTCGCACTAAAGGGCATTATCCAGCCCCAATTGTTGCTTTGGATATTCTTGAAAAAACATATCCACTTTCCTTAAAAGAAGCTTTAAAAGAAGAATTGCCAATGATAGAAAAGGAGTTTCCTCTCCTTTTTGAAAATGCACAATATTTGGTGCAGCTATTCTTTATGCAGGAAAAATTGAAAAAAGCACCCGGTTTAAAAGAGGGAGCAGTAATTCTTCCTTTAAAAAGTATAGGGGTCATCGGCGCTGGAACTATGGGTAATGGGATAGCTTATGTGTTAAGCTATAACAACTTTCCAGTACGTTTAAAAGATATTAGTTGGGAAGCTGTTGGCAAAGGGCTAAGTAATATTAGCGCATTGTATAAAAAAGGAATCAAAGATCATAAACTAAACGCTAATGAAGCAAACTTAAAATTCCATAAAATAAGTCCAACAATTGACAATACAGGCTTTAAAAATTGTGATTTTGTTATAGAAGCGGCCACAGAAAATCTCGATTTAAAATTGCAAATTTACAAAGAGATGGAAGAGGCTTTAAGTGAAAAAGCAATCATTGCTTCTAATACTTCCTCCATTTCTATTGATTTGATGGCGCAACATCTTAAACATCCGGAACGATTTATAGGACTGCATTTTTTCAATCCGGTAAATAAAATGCCTTTAGTAGAAGTGATTCCAGGCGCAAAAACCGATCCTAATGTTGTGGCAACAGCTGTAGAATTATGTAAAAAAATTCATAAAATTCCACTTATTGTAAAAAATTGTCCCGGATTTTTAGTGAATAGGGTTTTTGTTCCAGCAGCTAACGAATCCTTATTTTTATTACAAGAGGGTATCGATAAACAAAGGATTGAAAGGCTTTTATTGAATTTTGGACTTCCGATGTCTCCTTTTCATCTAGCTGATGAAGTAGGCAATGATGTTACCTATAAAGTGGGAAAAGAATTACATGAAGCTTACGGCGATAGATGTGTAATCCCAAAAATCTTAGAGTTGCTTAATCAAGATAAACTTTATGGTAAAAAAGTTGGCAAAGGGTTTTACATTTACAATGGAAAAGAATCAAGACCCAACCCTGAAGTCGATACGTTATTAGAAAAAGCTAGAACTCCAGGTGATCCTCTAAGTGATCAAGATATCATTGATCGCGTTATCTTTTTAATGGTAAATGAAGCTTCCCAATGTTTAGACGAAGGTGTTGTTAATAGCCCTTCTGATTTAGATATGGGATTAATCATGGGCACAGGCTTTCCACCTTTTAGAGGAGGCTTATTGCACTATGCCGATAAAAGGGGAATTGGTGAAGTTGTTCGTCAACTGAGAAAATTCGAAAAATATGGCAGTCGTTATAAACCAAGTGAATACTTGCTTCGTTTAGAACGAGAAGGACGCGGGTTTTATTCAACACCAAATTTACCTGTAAAAAAAGAGGTAGATTTACCAGTTGAGCTTAAGTCTTAAATCGCTATAACAGCTAATGTTAGTCGGGTAATTGAAATTAATTGCCCGGCTTCATCCTTTATAGGAGTATCCCAAACCTGAGTGGTTTTTCCAAGATGAACAGGCATAGCTTTTGCGTATACAAAACCATCTCTTACTTTTTTTATATGATTTGTATTAATCGACAAACCAACGCATACAAATCCATCCTCAACACAAAAATTAGCTGCCACACTGCCAACAGTCTCTGCTAAGACACAAGAGGCTCCCCCGTGTAGTATTCCATAAGGTTGCTTTGTCCTCTCATCAACTGGCATTTTGGCGCACAGAAAATCATCTCCAACCGTTGTAAACTCTATCCCGATTAAGTCTACAATTGTATCTTTTCGAGTATTAGAAACAGTTTCCAAATCGATATTTTTTTTCCATATTTTCATATTTTAACCCTTTAATAATGAATTGTTTGTAAATGGTAATGTGGTATAATTAAGTTAAAGTGAGGTCTTATATGATATATGGACTTCAAAACCCTTATGAGCCCTATAAAACCGAAATAAATTATAGCAAAAACCAGCTTGTCGAAGTGACTGGTCGAACCGAAAAAATCCTTTCTAATCGAATTATCACAAGATTACAAAAAACACTCATTGAAAGAATTGTTTACCATATTCTAGACTTTTTAGCTCATGTTTTTTTAACACTAAAAACCCAAGCTGAAGTTCACAAAATTAATAAGATTTGTGAAGATCTTTTTGCAAAATTATCTATCATTAAAAAGGATCGCGAGACCTCTCAAGGGCATGGTTACAACACCATTAATTCTCATTTAAATAGTGAAATTGAACATATCAATGAACTTCTTACTAAAGAAATTCAATTACAAGATAAAATAAAGGGTGGTTTTACATCAGATAAGGCAATAGCCGAAAAAAAAGTGCAGCTTATACAAAAATGGCTTCATAAATTTAATAATCTAAAAAGTGAAGATTCTCAAAACACTAAACATACAATCGATCTTTTACAACGCAAAGAGGCTCACTTATCAGAACTTTTAGAACACATCTATATTCAAAAAAATTATGGAGATGAGGATAAATTTGAAAATGCTGTAAACGCCTTTTTTAATCAATTACACTCTTTTAATCAAACAGCTAGCGCTATTTTATATTCAACATTTCTGCATAAGGAAGTTGAGCAAACTTTTGAACAATTGACCAATTTGTATTTAGATCTTAAAAGTAATCTTTACTTAAATGAATTAAACTCTGAGAAACAAATCCAAGCATTTACCATAATTGATCAATATCTTCATAAAATTAAAGAATTTTATTCTGCATACATTACTCAAAATATGTATAAAAATGGATAGAGTTTGAAATAGCTAAATGAAATAAATTCTGAAACCCAAGATAACTTGAGTTCTCTAAAGCCAAATAAATTTTTTCTCGCAATTACAAAGCATTTTTGTTAACATCCTCAACCTTTAAGTATACTTGAGGATGTTATGAAAAAGTTATTGTCATCTGCGTTACTAGCAATTCTTCCCTTTACTTCTCTTTCAGCTTTTTATCCCATTGCAGAATTAAATTATCAAATAGGTGCTGGTTATCGCAATGACGATTTTAACTGGAATATTTCAGGTCCCGGTGGTTATCCAAATGTATTATCTGAGCTAAAATGGCAAAATTTAAATATTTTAGAAGTTAATGGCAAAGTAGAAGCATCATTGGGACTAGTAGCTCTTAAAGTTTCTGGGGATTATGGAAAAATTATTAGCGGAAAAAATAGAGATTCTGACTATCTAGGTAACAATAAAACAAAAGAATTCTCAAGGTCTTATAGCAAAGCCGATAATGGCGCCGTTTATGATGTATCAGCTGGTGCTGGATGGATTGTTCCAGTTTCTATTTTATTGCAAAGAATAGAATTTATTCCCATGGCTGGTTATTCATACCATCAACAACAATTGACTATGAGAAATGGTTATCAATCCATTGATACACAATATCCAAAAGCGATTGGTTCATTTCCTGGATTGAATAGTAGATACACTGCAAGATGGAGAAGTCCATGGGTAGGTATGGAACTTTATTACGATTATTTTCCAGGACTTAGTTTATTTGCAAATGTTGAGTATCATTTTGCCTCCTATAGAGCGCGTGGTCACTGGAATCTTCGCAAAGAATTTGCTAAAGATTTTAAACAAACGGCAAGTGAGGGATCCGGGGTAATTGCGCAGCTTGGATTAAATTATAGTTTTGGTTGCTTTATGGATGCTTCCTTGATGTTTGAATATGATCAATGGAAAATGAGAAATGGACGCCACACAGTTTATATAAAATCTAGTTGTTACACATATACTGATTCTTATTCAGATGATTGTTACAGCTCAGATAGTAGCAGTAGTAGCAGTAGTTGTGATAATTACTGTACTACTTATACATCAACTACAACTTCAAGTCCTGTTAGCTCATATGAGAAGTTTTCGACTAATCTAAATCAGGTTAATTGGCGCACTTTTAAAGTAATTGCAAGCGTAAACTATTATTTTTAAAAAACCTAGTTTTCGAGAATAAAAAGTAAAAAAAAAGTTAATGAAAGCTCTTGCTGTGAAGCTGTTTATCTGTTATAATTTCCTTTTTTACTAAGGGATGAAATTTGTGGCGCAGGGCTTTCGTCGTACACCTAAATTTTATGATGGAACGGAGTTGACTTCACGTACAGTTTCTCAATTATTGCCCGGTATCTTAGAAAAAATAGGGGAAGTTTACCAAGATAGGCCCGATTTAATTTTAGCTTCTTGGCCAGATATTATAGGGAGCAAATTAGCTCCAATGACAAAAGCTATTTCGTTTAAAGAGGGTGTTTTAACAATTAAAGTAAAAAATTCTTCTCTTCATAGTTTGTTAAGTCAATACGAAAAAAAACGCTTGCTGAAGCTTCTGCAAGAAAAATTTCCTAAAGTTCCTATAATCAATATTCTATTCCGCATAGGATAATTTAAGTTTTTAACAATCAGGTTTCACATGACCAATGATACAATCAATTCCGAAGATGCCAAAATGGAAATAAAAAAAGAATATAATGCGAGTTCTATAACTGTTTTAGAAGGACTTCAAGCTGTCAGAGAGCGTCCTGGGATGTATGTAGGGGATACCAGCACAAATGGATTGCATCAACTGGTTTATGAAGCCGTAGATAATTGCATAGATGAAGCAATGGCTGGTTATTGCACAGCCATTTACGTCACAATTGATGAAGATAATTCAATCACGATAGAGGATAACGGGCGAGGCATTCCTGTAGAAAAACATGAAAAAGAGTCTTTAAAAAGAGGTCGCGACGTTAGTGCTTTAGAAGTTGTTATGACCGTTTTACATGCCGGTGGAAAGTTCGATAAAGATACTTATAAAGTATCAGGTGGACTTCATGGGGTTGGGGTATCTTGCGTTTGCGCCCTATCTAAAAAAATGGTTGTTCAAGTTTATAAATATGGGAAAATTCATGAAATGGAATTTTCAAAAGGTCAAGTTTTAAGACCTTTAGAAGTTCTTGGGGAAACGGATAAACGAGGTACGAAAATCACATTTTGGCCTGACGACGAAATCATGACAGTCACCGAATTTGATTACGATATTTTAGCCAAACGTTTTAGAGAACTTGCCTTTTTGAATAAGGGAATTAATATCTATTTTCATGATGAACGAAATCCCGATAAAGATGATGTAAACTTTTGCTATAGTGGAGGTTTAATTTCCTTTGTTAGCTACTTAAACGAAAATAAGGAACCTTTATTCCCAGTCCCTATGTACTTTGGGGGAACAAAAGAAGGGGATGATGGACCAATTGAGTTTGAAGTTGCTATGCAATGGAATCAAACATATATAGAAAATATCTATTCTTATGTTAACAACATTTCTACAAGACTTGGTGGGACTCATCTTTCTGGTTTTTCTGCAGCCTTAACACGTGTATTAAATCAATACATAAAAAATAATAATCTTATTAAAAATGACAAAATACAAATCACTGGCGAAGATATGCGCGAGGGTTTGACAGCTGTCATTTCAGTAAAAGTAGCCAATCCTCAATTTGAAGGACAAACAAAGCAAAAACTTGGTAATGGTGATGTCGGGACTGTTGTTCAACAAATAACAGGTGAAGAGTTAGCTATTTACTTAGGAGAGCATCCTCAATTAGCAAAAACGATTGCTGACAAAGCAATTCTTGCAGCCCAAGCTAGAGAAGCTGCTAAAAGAGCTCGAGAACTTACTTTAAGAAAAACACCATTAGAAACTGGCAGGCTTCCAGGAAAGCTAAGCGATTGTCAAGAAAGAAATCCTGAATTTTGTGAAATTTATATTGTGGAAGGGGACTCAGCGGGTGGTTCTGCAAAACAAGGAAGGGACCGTCGTTTTCAAGCTATTTTGCCAATTAAAGGTAAAATATTAAACGTAGAAAAGGCAAGACTTGAGAAAGTTTTACAAAATGATGCCATAGGCATTATGGTTTCAGCCCTAGGTTGTGGAATTGGTAAAGAAGGCTTTAATTTAGAAAAATTGCGCTATCATAAAATTATTATTATGACGGATGCTGACGTCGATGGTTCCCATATCAGAACTTTGCTATTGACATTCTTTTATCGACATATGCCAGCTTTAATTGAAAATAATTTTGTTTATATTGCACAACCTCCATTATATAGAGTTACACGCAAAAAAATTAGTCGTTACATTCATAATGAAAAAGAAATGGACGATTACCTTTTAGAGCTAGGTATTAGCGATGTAAAAATCAAATTACCAAATCATCCCGATTTTTTAACATATGATAAAACAAAAGAATGCTTAAACGTAATTACTGAAGCTGAAAATTTTGTTAATCGTTTAGAGAAAAAAGGAATTACTTTTAGAGAATTTATTAGTTTAAAAAATGAAGCTAATATCTATCCACGTTTCCAAGTAAATTTATCAGACGAAGTAAAATATGCCTATTCTTCTAGTGAATTTGAAGCTTTTAGAAAAGCTGACGAAGAATTCCAAAGAACAAAACATCAAGAAACTTTAGCCTCTATTCCTCAAGAAGAAATTACTGAAGAAATGAAAGTGTTTACCTTAAAACGTTTACATTACATTGAATTATATGAAGAAGAGACGTTAAAAAAATTACTAGATAAATTATCTTTATTTGGTTTTTCTTTTTCACAATATCAAATAGCAACAGGTCCTTTATTAGATATTATGGAAGGGGAAGATCTGACTACATTTTATACCTTAAAAGAAACCATAGACTTTTTAAGAGCCAATGGTAGAAAAGGGATTGAAATTCAACGATATAAAGGTTTGGGAGAGATGAATGCAGATCAATTGTGGGAAACAACAATGGATCCTACAAAGCGCAAATTAATAAAGATTACTCTTCCAGATGCTATTGCTGCTGATCATATGTTTACAAAATTGATGGGCGATGAAGTCCCACCAAGACGTTTGTTTATAGAGTCCCATGCCTTATCTGTTAAAAACTTAGATATCTAATCTTTAAAGAAAAGCAAAGTAACGAATTATGTCTTATACAAAAGATGAAATATTAATTCCTCGAAATATTGAAGATGAGATGAAGGATAGTTATTTACGCTATTCGATGTCTGTAATAATAGCAAGGGCTTTGCCTGACGTTAGAGACGGATTAAAACCTTCCCAGCGCCGTATTTTATATGCGATGCGACAATTGAATTTAAGTCCCGGTGGCAAACATCGTAAATGTGCAAAAATTTCTGGTGACACATCCGGTGACTATCACCCTCATGGTGAACAAGTGATTTATCCAACTCTTGTTCGGATGGCACAAGATTGGGTGATGCGTTATGCTCTAATTGATGGGCAAGGAAATTTTGGTTCTGTCGATGGTGACCCTCCAGCTGCTATGAGGTATACAGAAGCTCGTTTAACTCATGCTTCTGTTCAATTAATGGAAGATCTCGATAAAGAAACCGTTAATATGGTTGCAAACTATGATGAAACGAAAAAAGAACCGGTAGTTTTTCCAGCTAAATTTCCCAATTTATTATGTAACGGGTCTTCTGGTATTGCAGTTGGAATGGCAACCAATATCCCTCCTCATAATTTATATGAATTGATTAAAGCAACCCTATTGTTAATCGATGATCCTAAAACTTCTATTGATGATATCATGAAGGTAATGCCAGGACCCGATTTTCCAACAGGTGGAATTATATGTGGATATCGTGGAATTAAAGAAGCTTATCACACAGGTCGGGGTAAGTTAACAATTAGAGGAGTTATCAGACATGAGGAACCGGATGAAAAAAATCCTCGAAATCGTTTGATTGTAGATGAACTTCCTTATGGTGTTAATAAAGCACGCTTAATAGAGACAATTGCAGGCTTGGTTTCTGACAAATCCATCACAGGTATTTCAGATTTAAGAGATGAGTCAGATAAAGATGGGATGCGCATACTGATTGAGCTTAAAAAAGGGGAGATGCCTGAAGTTATTATAAATCAGTTATTTAAATTTACTGATTTAGAAGTTACCTTTGGTTGCAATATGTTAGCTCTTGATAAGGGTCTTCCTCGTACCATGAATATTCGTCATATGATTTCAGGTTGGATAGATCATCGTATTGAAGTTGTAAGAAGAAGAACTAGATTTGAATTAAATAAAGCAGAAGCTAGAGCGCATATTTTAGAAGGTTATCTAAAAGCGATTGATCATTTAGATGAAGTCGTTAAAATTATACGCGCAAGTAGTAATAGAGAAGAAGCTAAATCAGAGTTAATGGCAAGATTCGGCTTTACGGATAAGCAAGCAAATGCAGTTTTAGATTTAAGACTGTATCAATTGACTGGACTTGAACACGATAAAATTAACGAAGAGTACCAAGAGCTTTTGAAGAAAATTGAGTATTATCGCGCCGTTTTAGCTAACGAGTCAATGGTTCGCGATATCATAAAACAAGAGCTTACTGACATTCAAAAAAACCATAAGTCTGAACGTAAAACGCAAATCATTGCAGCTGAAAGCGAAATGAATATGGAAGATCTCATTGCTAACGAAGCTGTTATTATTACTATTTCAGAAGATGACTATATAAAAAGAATGCCGATGGACACCTTTAAAGAGCAAAAAAGAGGTGGGCAAGGAATTGCTGGCATGCAGTTAAAGAAAGAAGATGATGCAATTAAGGGACTTTATGTCGCATCAACGCATGATTATCTTCTAATATTTACAAACTTAGGTCGTTGCTATTGGCTAAAAGTTTGGCAAATTCCAGAAACTGGCAGAAAATCTAAAGGAAAAGCGTTAATCAATCTTTTAGAAGATTTAAGACCAGATGAAAAAATTGCTACCATTTTAAAAGTTTCAACTTTTGATGAACCGTCCTGTATTCTTATGGCAACTAAAAAAGCAGTAGTAAAGAAAACTCTTTTATCAGAATTTAGCAATCCTCGACGTAAAGGTATTTGGGCCTTAGATGTGGATGAAGGAGATGAAGTGATGGCGACTCGTTTAGTCCATGAAGGACAACAGGTTATGCTCTTCACACATCAAGGAATGGCCGTTCGTTTTGATGAAAGTAATGTTCGCCCAATGGGGAGAATGGCAAGAGGTGTTAAGGGGGCCACTTTAAAAGGTGACGATGATTACATTGTAGGATGTGAAGTTGTCAACGGTAATGAAACTGTTTTAGTGGTTTGTGAAAACGGATTTGGAAAAAGATCCTTAGTAGAGGATTTTAGACAAACGAACAGAGGCGGTGTAGGCGTTAAATCTATCATTACGAGCGAACGCAATGGAAATGTTGTCGGTGCTTTGTGTGTGACAGATGAAGATGGTATGCTTATGATGTCGTCTACTGGACAAACTGTTCGAATAAATATGAACGATCTTCGTGTTATGGGCAGAAATACTCAAGGTGTTAAGCTCGCTAATTTAAGAGAAGGGGACTATCTCGTTGCTGTTCAGAAAATTGAAGGACAAAATGACACTTCAGAAGAAGGGGAAAACACTTTCAATTCTTTAGAAGATTCAACATCTGAACTTAACCCTTTAGAACCGAGTGAAGATGACTCTTTAAATAATACTACAACAGATGAAACAGAATAAGAATGAGTGGTATATTTATTACATTTGAAGGCGGTGAAGGGGCTGGAAAATCGACTTTAATAAAAAAAATTAAAGAATATTTAGCGCTAAAGCAGCTTTTAGTTGTTCATACGAGAGAGCCGGGAGGATCGGCTCTTAGTGAAACAGTAAGAAACTGGATCTTGACTAAGAACGAGGATTTGTTAATTGGTTCAATGGCTGAACTTCTGCTTTTTTTAGCAGCAAGAAGTCAACATTTAGAAGAATTAATCATACCTGCATTAAGCCAAGATAAAATTGTTTTATGTGATCGATTCAATGATTCTACTGTAGTTTATCAAGGAATGGCAAGAGGACTTGGAAAAGAAAAAGTAGAACATTTATGTAATCTTATTTGCCAAGGGATTGAACCAAACCTGACTCTTTATTTAGATGTAGATCCAAGTATTGGTTTACAAAGAACTAAGTCACTGGCAAAGGAAAATGCAAAAGAAGGGGACTTAGACCGAATTGAGCAAGAAGGCTTTTCTTTTCATCAAAAAGTAAGAGATGGTTTTTTGCAGCTTGCAAAAGAAAAACCTGATAGAATTCATGTAATTAATGCCAATCAAACCCTTCAAGAAGTTTATGAATCAGCCTGCCATGCTATTGACGAAAAACTCGCCTTATGAAAATCTTGTCGGAAATGAACCTATAAAAGAATTTTTATTGAGGATTGTTCATAATAAAAATGTTGGGCAATCTTATCTTTTTGCAGGTAGTGAAGGCGTTGGAAAAAGTTTATTTGCTAAAGCTTTTGCCTCTTCGTTGTTAAACACAGAAAACGACGTTACTCATCCCGATTTTCATCTTTATACGCCAGAAGGAAAATTAGGAATTCACTCAATAGAAAAAATGAGAGAATTTAGTAAAGAGGTTTATTTAGCCCCTTTCAAAAGCGATAAAAAAGTTTTTTTGCTGTTAGATGCTGAAAGAATGCTTCCCTATAGTGCTAATGCTCTTTTGAAAACCTTTGAAGAACCATCCGATAATACAGTCATCATTTTAGTTTCTAGTTGTCCTGAAAAAATTCTGCCTACTATTTTGTCCCGTTGCCAGATCATACGGTTTCAACCAATCGCCACTTCTGTACTAGAACCAGAATTGTTTAAAACACATGAATCTATTTCAAAAACCCTGCTACAGGTTGCGGCTAAAATAAGTGAGGGATCTTTTTCTAAAGCGCACCATTTTCTAGAAAAAGGACAGTTTTTACGAAAATTTCTCTATCAAAAATTAGCGCATGGCTTTGCTTCTTATCCTGATTTAATCCTGTTTGTTAAGGATTTAACTGCCATGGTTGAAAGAGAACAATGCCAAGAAAATGAAACTGCTAAAAATAAAAAAAATAAAGAAGAATGGAATAATTTAACAGCCGTTCAAAAAGAACTAATAGAAAAAGAAGCAGAAGGGATAGTCGCAGTACAGTACCACACTCATTTAAAGGTTCTTTTTGAAATAATCTTATTATGGTATCGGGATTTACAAGCTTATCATGCCTGCTCACCCTCATTTATTATCAATCAAGATATGTTAGATCTTTTAAGTTTGCGCTTTCAAAGAGGGAATGTCCCTTCTTTAGATAAAGTTAATCGCCTAATGAAAGAATCGATGTTGCATGTGCAACGTTCGACCCCGTTGAATCACGTGCTTGAAAGCTTATTTTTGCAATTGCTTTAAGGTTCTCTGTAGCATTTATAAAATTTTGATGCTCTATTTAAACTTCACAAAACATAACTTAAAGAGTCCTGCCACGTTGTCAACACAAGTCCTCTTATTATTTTTTTTCATCAAATCGTTCTTTAAATACTTGCATTTTCTTTTTCCAAACCTTTAATTCCGAAGTTTTCTTTTTATCATTTTTTACGTTTGAAATAATTAAATTCAATTTTTCGATGGTATCGTCAATCTTACAAAATTCCAAAAGATGACTTTCTCCGAAATTTTCTTTAATTGAAGCTAAGCATTCCATTTGTATGCGTACTATTTCTTGGGGAATATTCTTTAGAGAAAACATATTAAGGCAAAGATTTATTGACTGAGCCAAAATCTTTTTTTTATCTACTGAAGATTCTTTATCAAAAATCTCTTTTAATATAGCAACATAACTATAAATAAACTTATTGTCTGTATCCCAAGGCATAAATTTAGTAATTAATCGTTTCATCACATCTAAATAAGAAATGACTTCATTTTTATTCTTCTCTATATAAACCGTAATAATTTGATGAGGATTATTTTTAATAATGTGTGCAAGAGTCAATAATTTCTCTTCAATGAAACCTTTGGAATAATTGGGCTCATTTTTGGTGAGTAATATATAGATAATACTAATAAAACAAGGTATTCTTATATCACTAGTTAAATCAACTACTTTTAAAACTTCAAATTTTTCAAAAATAAAATCGACAAAATTTTCCATTTTTTTTTGTGTTTTTTTTTGGTTTTTAAAAAAAATGGAAAAGAATAGAGGAATTAATAAATCATTTACGTAATCAATATTGCAGCATAAATCAATTAAATTATTTTTATTTTGCATTTCTTTGAAATTAGAATAACAAAAATGCATATTGAATAAAAAAGTTGGAGGATCACATGCTGTTGCCTTATTTAAGGCTAAATCTAAAATTAATTCGTGAATAATAGTCTTATTTTCAATTTTTGAACTTTCTAAACAAAAATAAAAACAATGGGTCAAAGCGACATATAAATTAGGATTTTTGATAGACAAAGAACTTAAGATAAAGCTTAGTATTTCGTAAAAATCAGATTCAAATTCAGAAACGTTTTTTTCAAAAAAATTTCTAAAAAGTGTAATTTCTTGAGTTTGATTTTTAAGGTTTAGAGTTTGATAATAATAATTTATAATTTTGTCGATTAGCTTTTGAGAATTTTTAAACCTATTATCATAAAGCGATCCTATTTCAAATAAATGTGTAAGTGTTTCTTTCAGATTATTAGTTTCCTTTAAATTCATTAAAAAATGGATTAAACAAAAAATGAAAAAACCTTTTTTTTCTAACGGCTCTTTCATAATTTCCATAGTAATTTTGGCTTTAGATATAAGATCTACAAGGATACTTTCGCGAGGATAAAAAACTTGAGGCCAAATCGTTGAAAAGTAAAATTGGCAAAGTTCTATTTGGTTCTTCAGCTTAATAAACTTATTTAAGAATAAATTGTAGTAATTGTTATATGTAATCAATTCCTTAAGAGATTGAATGTTACCTTTATAAAAATGAACAAGTTTTGTGCAAATATCTTCATTAATAGTTGGTGTGAAAGAACTAATTTCATAGTTTTTTAAGAACTGAGATAAACCCTGAATCAGTTCTTTGGCAATATTATTTGGTAAACATAAAGATGTTTCTGGTAAAACATTATAATAGTATTTGTAATTTTCTTTGTACAATAGCTGTAAAAAATCTACCATTTTCCTTTCATACAATTTCTCATTTTCATCGTAATGGTTTTTTAATCCGTTTGAGATTATTTGGAGTATGATCGGAATAAACTTTTTATTGTTAAGTTTATCCTCAGTGACATACAAGCTAATGACATGATAACAAAATGGGAGAACTTTTTTAAAATTAGTTTCTTTTAGAGCAATTTTTAAGCATAAAATATCCCATTTTTCTGTTTCATCTTGTGATTGGGCAAATTGACGATAAGTTAAATGGTCATGCATCAGTAATTTGGCATCATACTTATTATCTTCTAGAAAAACTTGTAAAATAAGGGTGTTAACTAAGTAAGCTAATTGAAATAAGTGTTTTTTAAGCTCTGTGTCGAATGATTTGAAAGCTTTTACCGCGTAGCCTAAAAAAATAGGAAAATGAAAAAAAATACTGTAAGCATCTTCTTTTTTTATTTGTTTTAAAGTTAAAAAGTATGCTTGCAAAAATTCATTTAAATTTGTTTGATAAATTTCTTTTTCAATAATTAAAGTAATATAAGGTTTAATTTTCTCGTAATCATAGTCAAGATGGGAGATAAGTTTTTTAAATAAAGGTAAATTAATAATTTTTTTATCTAGAATATATTTTAAAATGATACTTGGATTGTTTTCAAAACAATTGCAAAAATAATTTGCTATCACTGATTCATAAGTAGAATCAAAATTTAATATTATTGACTCAATTTTTTTTATAAATAATTCAAAAAACTTCTGATTGTGAGGAAGTTCAAATATTTGTTTAAGTATAACAGACTTTTTTCCAGTATTACCGACTGATAAGTTAAATGTTTTTAGAGCATAGTAAGAATTTGCTTTTTTTATAAAATGATCTATTAATTTGAATTCACAAGGAATTTTGTAAAAAATATGAGACTTAAACAGTTTATAAAATAGGTAAAAAGTTTGTTCCTTAAAACAATTTTCATATTTTTTAAAAAATGGAATTGAAATTTTGGCTAATAAATGTTTATTAAATGTGGACGGCTTTTTGGTAAACAGGATTTTTTTCAATATGGAGTAGTAATGGTCTGTTGAAATCTCATCTAGATTATGGTCTAGCACTTTTAATAACTGTGTTTCCAAAAACTTTAGATTTTTAACTTGATGATTATGACTCAAATAAAGTTGAGTATATCTAAGCCATAATCTAATATCGTTAATCAATGAAGAAGCTTCATCATATATTTGTAAGGTAAAATTTAAATAACGTACTTGAATAGCTGTATTTATTAATAATGGTATGTAATTTATTAATAATTCTGATTTCTTTACAAAAGGGTATATACTTTTTATTAATATATACTTTACATCTGAATCTTCCTTTAAAAGAAGTATATCCTTTAATATTAATTGATAATTTTCCTTAAGAAATTCTGTAAATATTAAATCGCTTTTACTAATAGACTTATAAAATTCTTCTAAGCAATAAAATTTATCTTTTATTTTTAGTAAACTGTCCTGATGATAAATATCTATACTTGTCCAATTATGTACTGCTAAAGGATAGTCATTTTTGTTTATTAAATACTCTTGCCAATATAAAAAATGTTTAAAAAACTGATGAATCCATTTTTTTTCTATAAGGATCGCTAATAGAATTTGCACAATCTGAGTATTTTTAATATTCGTAACACTATTAAAAATAAATTCTAAATGAATGATTGTAAAAAAAGATGAAAAATTTTTTACAAATAACGAAAACATTTTATTACTATTAAATAAATCCTTTTGTTTAAGTCTGACTGTAATATAAAGCTCAACAGTAGATGAAAAATTTTCACCTTTAAGAAAAAGAATAATATCATCAACGGATTCAGAATAAATTCCTTTTTCTAACAAAGAAAGAACAAATGTATTCAATTGTATTTTCGAAAAAAAATTCTTTAATAAAGTTGAAGTTGTGGAACGAAAGGGAACTTTGTCTTTTGCATTTTTTGATATAAAATCACAAACAATAAATTTATTACTAATTTTACTAATAGGTGCCTTTAATAAAATATTTTCTAAAAGGATTCGAAAGAGTACGTAACGGTATTTTTTTTTTGAATATAGCTTTATTATTGAGATAAGTTCATTATCAACTTCTTCACTCCACCTTTCTGTATTAAGAAATTTAAGTAAAGTATTCAAAGATTTCGTTATGGAATTTGTAAATTGATTTACAAAAGGGATTAATTTTAGATCGTTAAGGATTACATCTAATATGGACGGCTGAAAGAAAAAACCTTCAGCTAAATCCAAATAGTATTCATATATTTCTTCTACGTAAAAATTTTTCCATAAATTCATACTTTTGGTTTCTAGGTAGATTTCATAAGCTTTTTGGTAGTTTTCTTGATGAATTAAATCTTTAGCAAAACGACAAAAATATTTTTGAAAAGAGGGAGATAATGTCTTAAATTTTAAATCATCTTCTATATTAAGGGTTTTTTCTAAAAAAACTTTGCAAAAATTTAGCCCTTTTAAAAAATTATTCTTCATTTTTTCAAGAATGATTTTTATAAGTAAATGATATTGCTTTAAATCTGTATATAAAGGGTTTGCAAGATAATTTAATAAAATGCTTTCAGTGGTAGCGATGGTAGGATTTTGTAAATATTGATAGATTAAGCTTACATCATCAAATGATAAAATTTTATCAGACACTAATTCTTGAAATCTAATTTCTAAATAAGATGAATATAATGGAAAATTTATGGAAAAAAAATCTTTAAGATTTTTTGAACAAAAAAACTTATGGGTATAGATCTCTTTTTGAGAATGATGAAAAATATCATTTTCTTTCAAAAAAAAATACCATCCTATCAAAACATACTCTAAATTTTTAAATTTAAGAATAGATTCTATCCAATGCCCTTTGGGAATGTTACAAGAAATTTTAAAACGTAACAAATCTAATAGAATTGTCACTAAAAGGTCTATACTTTTGTTATTTAGACTTGCTATGATGTAAGGTGTTTTATTTATAAAAATTGAATCAATTGGTTTTTTTTTTGCTTGATATAGAATCATTAAGATTTTATACCCTGCTTTATTCAAGTTAATTTGATCATTCTTTAAAAGATTTAAACCTATTTTATAACACTCATCAAAGAAAGATATTTCCTCTTCATGTTGTTTAATCAATCCACAGACTAGATGGTCGATCAGAATGCAAAATGAATCAATATAGAAATGAAACGTTTCTTTTCTACTTAATAACTCAAATTTCTCTACAATTTTTGATGAATGATAAGGTATTAGTGTTGCGTATTTATCAAAAACCTGTAGGTGGTATTCTTCAAACTGTTTAGTAATAAATACTTTGCTCTGAGATCTATCTACTAATAAACCAAAGAGAGATGTAAAATTTAAGAGCGTAAAATAGTCATCTAGATCGTATTTCCATTTTTTTAAAAGGTTATAAATGGATAGCGAAGTTTCTTTTTCCTCAATATTACTCAAGATTGTTTTAACTAATATAAGATCTGATTTAGGTATGAGATTTAAATAATAGACATGGGTAAATAAACAAAAAGAGTAACAGATATCTTTACTAGCATGTTTATCTGACAAGGAGCAAATTAAGGAAGCTATTCCATAAGAAATGCCTTGTTCTTTTAATCTGTCATAACTTTTTTGCCACAATATATTCATATCATTCCAGGAATTGCAACGATATTTCCTAGTTAATTGATGGATCACTTTCCAAAATGCTTTTTTGTTCGCATTCAAAGGATTTATTAAGTGAATTGTTTTAGTGGCTATATCAATGAAAGTTTGGTCGTTCAGATTAACACAGGAAATACAATCATCTTGGATTTTAAATTGTGTGAAGTCAATTGTGAGTAAAGTTTCCGATTGTTTTTCTAGAAAAGAGATGTCTAGTTCATTTTCTTGGCAATGAAGATAATTAGAAAACGTTTCTAAATTTTGTCTAAGAGAAAATGGATAGCACTCACCAAAAATTTTCTTATATTTAGTTTGAAAATATTTATGTAACCGAATTGGTAAGCTTATATCTACAGGCTGTATTTTATACCCATTTTGCTTGCAAAAATACAAATATAGATCTACGACTTCTTCATTAATAAGATTAAATTGGATTTGGATATCAATATCGGAATATACATGATTTTCATCTATTTCAAAGAACGAATAAGGACTGTAATTTTGTTGATAATAGGTTATAAGGCTCCTTTCAAGTATGTATATCGCAAATCCACCAAAAACAATAAAATTAAACAAAGTAGATAGTTTATGGGAATTTTTTAAAAGGATTAACCGCTTGTTGATAAGAAGTAAAGGTTCAAACTTTTGGTATAAATTTTGTGGTAACGAAAAAGAGGGAGTAGATTGAGTTTCTTTTTTTTTATGTTGTAGATAAAAACGTTCGGAGCGAGATAGTTTATCGGTAATAAAATCATTTATTGTATCGTCACTAAATGTTCTATCTAAGGCATTTAAATTAATACTCTGTAACGAGAGATTACTTTGGTTTATAGGTTCCATCGTAAATTAAAATGGTTAGTTCATCATTATCAAAATGAGCATAGCCATAAGGTTTTTTAAAAGCAGTTATAATTTAGAAATTTTATTTAATATAGGTTTTCTAAGTTCCTTGGTGCTAGCAAAATTAAAATGTTTTTCGTATAGATTACATTTTTCGTCGAGAGTTTGTTTTAAATTAAATTGTACAGCTAAATTATAATTAAAAGGCGTTGAATCGATATGTTTATCTAATAACAGAATAAATTCATTTAAAAGTTTCAAGTAATCAGATTGTTTAAATGTAATGATGGCATTGGGTAAAAAGAAAAAAAGTTGAGCACATGTAAAAATAATTTCATTTTTTTCATCATTGTTTTTTGCTTGGATGTGATATATCTCTTTTGCTTTTTCAAAATAATAAATAATAGAGTCACTATTATCGTATTTTAAAGATACTTTTAGTAGAAAAGTTAAAATGTTGCGAAAATAGGAGATAGACTTATTTTTATTTTCAATAACAAGTTTTTTGAAAGGATTTTTTAAAACAAAAGGAATAATTTTTTTAAAATATTTATCAAAGAGGGGATATTGTAAAGTTTCCTTATTGTCTACAAAAATTGTGTACAAGGTTTCTATAAAAATATTTATTCTGAAATCATTTTCATAATCTATGGTAAAATTCTTTTCAAAGCATCCAAAGATAAATTCTATTAATTTTGCTTGGCAAACTTCATCTTTTGGAAAGGATGGTGGACATTTCCCTTTTAAGAATATTTCTAGCATTTGAAAAATGTAATTTTCTACTTCTAAATTTGCTTTGTTCGCTTTTATTTTTTTATTACAAATATTTTCATACACTACTTGACAAAATTTTAAGTGTGTAGCCCAATGATTATTTTTTACATGAGTTGTTACTAAATACGACAAACTTAAATCGATCAAAATTTGTGCCATTTTTAGACTATAAGGAAAAAACTCTAATAAGAGTTTGAAATGGTAATGAATATAGTATAAAAGGTAATAATCGAATTCAGAAGGTTTGCGCTTAGTAGACAGAATAGTTTCAATGACCGTTTCAATTATATCTTGCAATTCCTCAGATATATTTAAAAAATAATTTGTGGTTGTAAATTTAAACTCTTTAGCTTTAATATTTTCAGGGCGTATTTTTAATCGAGTTGTTTGTATTACATTATCAAAAATATCAAGTTCGTTTAATTGAGAATGAAAATCGTTGGGTATATCAATATTTGCATTTGGTAAAAATTTAAGGTTTGCTAATAAGTTGATGACGGTCTTTGGAAAATTTTGTGCAGTTTTTTTACTATTGATGGAATTGATTAAAAAGCTAATACCCCCAATCAAAGCCATTTTTTTTGTATGGAAATCATAATCAGCAAGAGATTTGGAAACTTGTAATAATTGTTTTTCATCAGTTGTTGTTGTAATACTATGTAGCGGTGACTCTTTTTCAAATGGTAAAAAAATAGTTTTTTTTAAAAGTTCATACTCGTTCGGAAAAGAAAATAAATGGGAGAATTTATTGAGCTTTTCAAGAATAAATTTATTCATTTCAACTGTTAAAATATCTGGGTAAGTTAGTAAAGTAGCATAAGTAATCTCAATATAATAGATAGATTTATGAGTAATATCAAACTTTGAACTAATATAATTAATAAATAATTTCAAAAATTCATTTATTACTTCTAACGACAGTTCTTTATCTATTAAATAAAAGAAATCATTTGGTAGATGCTTTGGAAATTTATTTAACAATTTAAAGAGTAATAATAAGTCTTTTTCTGGAATGGTAAGACCCAGAGAAATTAATTCTAAGCCAAGTTTAGTGGTTTTAGCTACCATTTCGGTAAAAATAGAAATTTCGTTTATGTATTGATCATTATGGTATTGCTGTAGGACTAATTCTAAACAAAAACTAAATGTAGATTCTAACTTTATATGGCTCGAAATATCGATTGTTGAGGATTGCAAATGAAAGATGTAGTTGAAATCTTTTTTGAAAAGCATGCAGTTAATGAAGAAACCTTCGATAATTAATTTATAATTTTTTCTTATAATTTCAGTAGAAAGTGTTGCTATTTTATTAAATAAATAAAGGGTAGACTCTTTAAGACTAGTTAAATCACTATCTTCAGCTTCATTTTTCAATATAAATGTCTTTAGCTCGGGTATAATTTTTATACATTCAATTTTATCTTCCCATTTTTCTACATATTTTTCATAAGTTTGTAAGACTAATTTAAAAGAGGGATTCGTTATTACAGTATTTGTAGTAGATAATAATAAAATAATATCTTGGTAAAAATTAAGAACATTTAAATTACATTGAAACAAAAACTCAATAATTGCAGAGGTGATTTTTTTTGATTTTACAAGCAAAGCAATAGCTAGGTCTGGCTTTAACGAAAATATTTTCTTAATCAGATCGTTAAATACAGTCTCTTCTATTTTACCTAGATGCTGTGGGATAAGATCAATAACGGAAAGAATGTTTTCGCAAATGGATTTATCATTTTCGATGTGTTTTTTACATATAGATTCCAATTCCTCCATTTGACACTCAGTCAAAACAGTGTTAAGTTTTATATCGGTAAAATATAATAGCAAAGCGTTTTGAGGATAATTAAATTTCAGGAGTAAAGGTATAGGTGATAGAGAATTTGGTATTTTATAAAGCTTTTGTATCATATAAAAATTTGTGTAATTTTTTGCGATATTTGGCGCGTTAGGTTGTAGATGTAAACTTAAATATTCACACCCTTTGCTTACAAAATTTTTATCAAACAGAATTTTATGATCCAGTTTACTCTTGCATTCGGCCAAACGTATTAACAATTGATAAACTTTCGCATCTTTATTCATTCCCGTACTTTTTATGGCTTCTAATAACAATTCTTTTATGAGTTTGACTCCTTTCAAATAAAAATCCTCATTTATATAAAGTCCAAGAGCGCACCATAGATCTAAAAGATCATTCTCCCTCAACACAATTCCAATTTTGACAAAGTTATGAAGGACTTTTTTTTCTATTGAAGAGTATAGACTTGGTATTTCATTCAAAGCTTTGAGTAGAGTAACAAAAAAATCGGTGGTTTTTGAAGAGATAGCTTCCTCTAATAGTTTTGACGCTATCGTATTTGTAAAGTCATTTTTTTGTTTCACCAGGATACTAAAATCCTCATAAATATTTATTAGATCTTTCTGAAAATAAATTTCAAAAAGATTATGAGACATTAAAAGAGCGTAAAAGGTTGGGAGGTCAACTTGTTTTTTAAGAGCTAAAAGGCATTCTAACTGTTCTTTATCTGGTAATTTTCCAATATATTTACATCCAAAATAGCCATCGCTTGCCATGATTTTTTTTAATAAATCCACAGCAACTTCTTCTAAAATTTCTTTTTCAGAATGTTGATCGATAATTTCTAGCAAAAACTTTAAAATACCAATATCTTTTGAATCTTTAATTGTTGTTATAAGGGTGTTTAAAAAGCCTTTATCAATATAGTTATAAAAAGTTGAGATTATGCGTAAAAGTTCGTCTTGATTTACAATTCGTTCTTGTAAAATAATTTGAAAAATATACTTGTTTAAAAAAGTAATTAATTGAATTTTGTCCACTGAACTAACTTCTAATCTAAATATGTGTCCTTCCAAAGGTATGGATTTGCATTCTAATAAATTGTCTAATGCTTTTAATAATTGTTCGCCTTCTAAAAACTTTTGAATTAATGGTAGATTTACATTATTAGGCTTCTTACACCATTGAATGATCAATGACTGAACCAATAGTAATAAATCGGATGAACAATTTTTTATTTGTAACTCATAAACTATTTTTTCTAATAGTTGTTCTTCAAGCAGTGGCCTATTGCGATTTTTTTTAAAAGTTTTAATAATTTTTTTTAAGATATCTTCATGTAAATATATACGGCTAGGAAAATAGTTTAAGTAAACTAAACAGAAAACACTACCGTGCTTGTCAAAAGTTGGGGTTATTTTCTTGATAATTTGCTCTAATCCGTTCAGTAAAGCTGTTGAGTGATCAGAAGGGTAAAGATTTTCATATAAAGACCCTATTATGGTTGCATATTCTGAATAATAAAAAATAGGATTCCATAGCTCATTTGTGCTACTATGTAACTCTTGTAATTGATGATACTTTTCTTCAGACAAAAATTTATTAGAAATATTAATAAAACTTTTTTGCAAAAAGTCTAATCCAATATGCTTTATGTCGTAGGAAACAAATTTTTTCCAATAGGAAAAAGCGATTAGAAAATTTTCTTGAGCTTCTTTTTTTAATGCTTTCCAAAAAATTGATTCATAGCTTGGAATGGGACAAATTGATTTATTGATTATTATTTCATAAATAGCACTTTTAAAAAATATCTCTGATTCCTTTTGATATAATTCTAGCAAAGTTTCAAAAGGCAATTGATTTTTTAGAAAATGATTTAATGCATCTTTTTGTGCATCAATTGGATTATAAAGATGATAGAAAAGGATCCATTTTTTTCTAGCTTCTAGTTGTTGAGATTCTGAAATAACTTTTGATAATCTATTCGAGGAGGAAGCAAATTGTAAATCTTTCAGTAAATATTTTAAATAACCATACGTCATTAACAAACGATCGTTTTGCAATAAGAGATCTTTTAGCCACAAAATTGTTAGGTTTCTTTTGGTTACTTTAGCAAAAAAATTTAAAAGAAAGGGAGTGTAATATTCTTTTTCTTTATCAGTTAAAGAGTTATAAACTAAAGGTATCGATTCAATAAAGTCTGTGTCATGAGGTATTGATTGACAATTATAAATTAACAATAAAATATGAAATCCTACTTTCATAAAATGCTTATTTTTCAAAAAGAATAACCCTATTTCAATGCTTGAAAGAGCAAATGGGTGAATGATTAAAGGGTTATTATCAACTAATGGAGCAATCCTATTTAATAAATTTATTAAAAAATCTTGTGGAAAAAAAGCTTTTTTCAAGTGGATATAAGTTTCACTTAAATTAAAAGGAATTGTAATGACATATCTATCACATATTTGTAAGTGAGGCTTTCCCAAATGTTCAATAATAGAAATTGTTTCATTGTCTGAATTTTGAATTAAGCGACAGTAGGCACTCAATCTGATTAGATGATAAAAAGTTTCTAAATTTCCTTGCCAATCAATGATTTTCTTATAAATTGTATTTGACCCTTTCCATTGACCAAGAGATGCTTTAATACTTTCTATTTGTAGGTTAGAAAATAAATTTGAGTGGTAAACAAAAGTAAATAAAGCATAGGCATAAGAACAATCATTATCTAAAGAGTGTTTTTTTGTTAACTCTTTGATCATCGATATGGCTCCGTAAGGGCCTTTTTCTATAAAGAGAGGAATTGATTTTTTTTCTAAATAAGAATAATCATCAACATTTAAACATCGATACCCTTTAGTAAAGTAATGCCAAGCTTTCCATAACGATTTTGAATCTTTTTGATCAATATTATTGAATTTAATAATTTTAAATAAATAATCGACTATGCTTTGTAAAATACTCTCTTCTTTGGTAACAATTTGACAATTTTTTCCTATCGAAAAATAGATAGCATCCAGGGAAAAAAGATGGGAACTTTTATCAAAAATAAAAGATATATCCATTTCTTCAAAAGTAAGATGTAAGTAACAATTTAAGATGTTGTTTCCTTTTAAGACCTTATAAGGATATTTTTCACCCAAAATAGCGAAATATTTTTCTTTAAAAAAAGAGATTGTATGATCGTCATTATTTAATAATTTTATATCATTAATCTTAGGTTTGTAATTTGTCCTTTTGCATAAATATAAATAATCTAAAATAACTTCTTCATTTAAAATAGCCCTTTCTAATTGGATATCTATATCAAAATAATTATGATCATTTACTTTGAGATTTGCACAATCTAAAATTGTCTTTATAGTTAGATGAGAAGTTTCTAAATTATTTTGAATAAACTCTAAGCTATGCTCATTAATTTTTTTCAAAAAAAGTCCAAACAAATAGATGGCATACCCTCCAACTATGCTTACTTGATAATTATCAAGTTTTTGATATTCTTCTAGTTTGCTTATAACTTGTTGAATTTTTTGATGAATTTCTTTAAAAAAGGATGTCACATGAATAATTTTTAAAATTGGCAATTCATTCAGTTTTATTTCTAGATGACTTAAATCCCTTAAAAATTTTTGATTGCAAACTATTTCCTCATTGCCAGAATGTTCTGGATCATATAATCCTACAGAAGCATTATTTAATACGGAAAATGTGCAATTCATAAAAAAACTTTTTAATGACTATATTTTGTGTATAAATCGCTCCATTCTACAATAATCTCGGAGATTATAGAGCTACTTTCCGGAATATTAATAAAGGATTGGGCAAGAAAATCTAATGCTTTTACGACGTCACAAGAAGCTATAAATTCGTCTTTTCTACCTTTTTTAAAAAAGTGCTCTTCTGCTATTTTGCATAAATATTTAAAGATCATCTTGTGTATAACTAAATTTTCGTTTTCAAATAAATTATTCTGACAACTTGCATAGAATAAGTTTATTAATGACATAGCCATAACTTTAGGGTATTTTTTAGAGGAATGAAAAAAAAGCTTACATATTTGGTTTCCGATTTTAATTACAGAAACTTTTTTATGCTTTAATATGACCAAGATCTGAGTGCTGTAATTGATCTCATTGTAGGATTTTGTAGAATAAGGGTCGGTTTCCATGTTATTAATTAGCAAACCCAAAGAGTATATAATATACTTTTCTATCCCTTTAAAATAAAAATTAGGCTGATATTTTAACATCATTCTTATGGCATCCAATAGAAAAGAATTTAGATGTTGATTCTTTTGAAATCTATCAGAATTTTTGCTAATGTTTTCTAAAATAAAATTTAAAAAATCTTCATTTGATTCACTGATAGGTTCGTTAGCATTTTGCCAAAAAGTGTAGAGCATGTATAGATCGTTACAAACAATTATATTCGGATTAAGTTTAGGAAAAGAAAAATTTAAAGCCCTTTTGGAAAATATTTTCCAATGATAATTGCACAACTTACAATTTAGTGATATTAAAGCTTGGCTGCCTGTGGCTAATTTTGAAAAGCTTGTATCTATTATTAGAGTTAAGAGATTTGGATCAAATGGAAAGTGATTGACTAAGACTGAAATTAAATAGTTTACCAAGGTTAAAGCAGTTAATTGTAATTTATTATCTTTAAAAGGAAAGTCTAAAAGAGCTTTAATAAATGATTTTATAGCTTCTTTTGAAATTTCATCAACACCACCACTATATTTTTTTTCTTTCAAAATTATCGAGTCATTATTAGTTGAGACATTTAATTGGTTTTCTAGTAAATGCTTATTTTTGTTAATTATATCAATGAGAAGGTTGGCGTCAAATCCAAGTTCATTAGTTGGAAAAAAAGTTTTCAGTATGAATAAAGCCTTTTCTAAAAATAAATCAGTATTAGTCTCTAAAGGGATGATTTCATTTAATTTTGTTAAAAAATGACTCGCAAAACAAGAATTTACAGTCATGTCGTAAGCTTCTTCAATAAATTCCTTCATAAAAGGTTTCATTTGTTCGAAACTGGTTATTTTTTTTTGCTCAATTCTAGTTTTGGTTTCATTTTTTAATTTTATAAAAAGAAGATGTGTTAAATATCTAGATTCAAATAACTCTTTTAAATCATATACGCTAGGATTTATTTTTCCAATATTGCGTTTTATAAATAATAATGTATTTTGTTTTTGAGTAGAGGATAGATTTTTAAAATTATTTTTTTTAAAATTAAGGATTTTAAAAAAAATAAAATAAGTAAATTTTGAAGAATAATCATTAATAAAAGGTAGATAACTTAAAATAATAAATATGTTTTGAGGAAAATTATCATCAATTAATTCTTTCAAAATAGTTTCACAAATCATTTCATCTATAAGATTCAAATTAAAGGCGTAATCTAATAACAAAGAATTTATCCTTGTAAAATCGCTTTCTTTAAAACAATCTTTTTTTAAAGTTCGGTATTTTTCTAAAGCAAAATTAAATATTTTTTTTGAAAAGCTTTCCTCTAAACCTAATTTGATATCAAGGCAATTGTAATAGTAAGCAATTACAGTAGACTTTCTCTTTACTAGAAGATTATCTCCAAAAATGAATAAATCATTAATTAAAGTTAAATCAACATTATTAAATGAAAACAATTGATTAAATTTTTGAAAAATTTTTTCTCCAAGTATCAATGTTTGATCTAAAATAATATCAGATTGATTCCAAAAAATTCTAAATAATAAAGTTTTTCCATGCTTTAGCATAAAATCAATAAATGCTAAATTGGACAAAGATTCTAAAATTTTTATACATGTTTTTATAAATACATCAAAGTCTACTAAATAAAATTGGTTTATAGTTAAAATATCAAAGTATTTATTGATTTCTAAAAGAGAAAAATTATTCGTATAATCAAATAATTTTGCAAAAAATGAATAGTTAAATATTTCTAAAGAAATTACTTGTTTAAAAATAATTTTTGCATTTTCTTGTATTATTATTTGCTCATACAAATCAAATAGCAAAGCCACTAACTCATCATTTTTTATTTTTTTTATAGTTTCTATGTATGGATTAAATAACTCTATTTGTTTATTTTTACTTGTCATACATTTTAAAATTTCAGTAAAAAACTTTTGAGAATCTGTTAGAGAAATTTTTCCAGTAGTGTAATTATTAAAGAGATAAAATAAACTGTCTTGATATTGTTCGATTTTCAAAAAAAACTCGTAGGGATGAAAAGAAATTGCTACATTTAAACTGCAGGTTTTTTCATAAAGCTTTTTGATTAGTGATAAATGTTCTACAGGAAGATTTTTACAAGTGTTAAGTAATTGAAAAACGGGATTGAGTAGTATTGTATCAAAAAAAAAGTTACACTCTATTTCTTTTATTTCATGTATTTTCTTTAAAACTTCAAAAATAATATGAATTTTATTTTTTTCATTAATAAAGTAAATTAAAGTTTTTTTGAACAAATGATTAGAATAAATAGATTGTAAATTAATTAATAAAACTAGATTTAACCATAAACTTCCTTCATTTTTTTTTAACAGTAATTTGGAAATTTTTTCGAAATTATTTTCAATTTTTTTTATAACTTTCCCGTCGATGGGAGATATATTTGAGATTTTTTTTAAATAAATAATTATCTCTTCATCTGAAGATATGAAGTTATAAAGAGAAAGTGCTAAATCAATATCTCCACAATCTAATTCATGAATGCATAATAAATTATTTTTTTTTATGTAATTCTCATAATAGATTTTATTTTGTTTGAGTTTGGTGTAAAACTTTAAAATCCCAAACTCTTTCTTTAAAAGTTCAAAATATTTTTCAAGTTTTAAAAAAGGTATACTTGAAATTAAAATAAGATCAAATAATTCTACAAAGTCTTTATAACTTACAAGTTGATCTAATAATTTAAGAAATAACTTACTTTTAAATTCTTCGTCATAGATATTTTTTTTTAGTAAATTTTTGCAAAGTAATGTTAAATTACTTACTGATAAATTTGCTTTAAGAAAAAACTTTATTAATGATGTGTAGTTTTCCTTATCTATAATTTCATTATATAAAAAAAATAAATGAACAAATTCTTCATGCGTAAATTCTAAGCTCTTTAATGCTTTATCTAAAAAAACATTTAATTCATAACTTAGAAATTTACTATCTAGAACAGTTGTAAAATCACTTAAATAAATAGCAATGTCCTTTAAAGACTTTTTATTTTCCAGTTGGGTTGAGATAAAACTTTTGATGAAAGATTGATCTTTGGTAAACTTTATAATATGGCTAAAATTAGCTTCTTTATATTTTTTACTAAACCATATGATTAATGAATAAATTCTTCTTTTTAGTTGTTCTGGAAGGTTTAATAGATAAGAACTATTTTTTAATTGTATTTCACAAAGGATTTTTTCAAATAAAATAACATTTAATAAATTATTATTATCTTGTTTTTTTAGTTGAATAGTGGTTATTTCTAAAATATTAATCAAAGAAAAATTTTCAAAAAACAAATCATTCTTTTCCTTCATACGATTGCTTTTGAAAATATTAAAAATATTTTTTGTAAGGATAAATAAAAAACTTGTTAAGCTTACATTCTCTATGATTTCTACTAATTTTAAAGAAGTATTCCATTGGAATGAAACATTTGCCAAAAGTACATTTAAAGCATCGATAGATTTGTTCGCCTTATTCTTATTTTCCAAATATTCATTATATAAGAAAAAAAATAAGGAAGGATTTTGTAAATTTTGCCACAACGATCCATTAATAGTTATTTCAAATTTTTGTTCTAAAGTTGTGAAGACTTCAATTTTATAATAGTATTTAAATTTGTTTAAGTAGAGGTTTTGAAGAATGTTAGTTAAATCACCAAAATAAATAGATTTTTCTAAGGAAAGTTTATTATTTTTCCATAAATGAAAAACTTTATCTAATTGTTCAGGCGCAATATGAATCAAAGATTTTACGATAACGTCGACAGGAAACTTTTTAAATTCACATTCATATATTATATATTTAGAAATAGATTTTTGTTTCGTTTCATGAAGTGAAAAAAATAATTGTTTAGTAAGGCATGTATTGACAATACTTTGAAAAAAAGTTTTTAATAATATTGATAGATCAAACAAATTGTAATTAGAAATAAATGCAGAAAAAAATGAAACAAGGGATGGAAGTAGTAAATTATTGTTTTCACAAAGAAGTATCATTTTTTTTATAAAAAAATGATCTATGGGAAATTGTTTAGCTTGGTATAAGGATAAGAGTACTTCTAAACTTAATTCTTGCAATTCCTTAATAGAACTATTAAATAGTTGAAAAATGCATTTTAAAAGGGAATTATAAAAAGGAATTTCTACTGTTATTTCTTCAATTTCTGTAGATATTGGCTCTTGAAATAAAATCTTAAAAAAATCTTTATTAAGAATTTCTTTTTTATTAGTTAATAGATGTTTAACTTTACCTAAGATTATTTCAGGATTACAGGGAAAATAGTAACAATAATTATTTTGCTTTACTTGAATATACTCTTCTTCACAATGTAATGTAATTTTGCTTTTTGAAATTAGTAAACTAATCAAAGCTGAAAATTCTAAAAGAGTAAAATAATCTTCTAATTCGAACATCCATTTTTTTAAATGGTAGTAATGGGAATTAAGCGAATCCGTGTCAGGTAATTTTTGTAAAATTATTTTTAAGTTTTCTTCTGATAGCAAATTAGTATAATACAACGATACGTATATAGCATGAATACTTTCTATGGAATGATCAAAATGAGTAGACAACTCCAAAATCATATGTATGCATTTAAGGTTGCTATCTTTTACTGATAAGGAATTAGTTGCTAATGAAAAAAAATCATTTTTATTTGTAAATCGGTAGCCTTTTACCATATAAAGAATGATTTTCCAAAATCCTTTCCAGTTTGTGTTAGCTAAGTCTATTAATTGGAGACTTTTACTTAAAATATCAAAAGCTATTTGGCTAATTGGCACAGTGTTTTCAATGGTGACATCGATTGGATTTAATTGAGAAAACTTAATGCAAGTATTATCAATTGTAAATAAGGTCGTGGTATTTCGTTTAAAGGTAAGAGAAAAATCAATTTTATTATTTTCCGTTTCCCCATTAATATGTAAATATCCAAATTCATCTTGACTGTAATTAATGATGAAATCGACTTTTTTTGAAAGCTCCTCTACTAGATTTTTAGGTGTATTTTGGGGAAGATAAATATCATTTTTTTTAGGAGAATAAGCAAATAATTCACATAAAAAAAAATAATAATGAAGAACTTCTAAATTTATGTTTTCAAAAGATATACGAAAATCAACATCCGAATAACAATGTTGATCCATAACTTTTATGAATTGTTCTAATTCGATTTCTTTTAGGAATTCAACACCTATTAAATTGATTAAATAGGTAGCGTAACCACCTATTAAGCTTATAGATGGCGAAGTAGTAAAAAACTTACTCATCTCATTAAAACAATCCATTAACGATAATGAGGAAGTTTTAATCTTTTCGTGAACCAAACTAGTGATTTTTTTTTGGATTAAACTTTTATTTTTTTCTATCAAAGATTTAAAAAATAATTCTATGTAATCACTATTGATGTATTTTTCATTTAATCTTTTTTTTATGAGAAAAACTATAAATTCATAATTTGTTTTTTTTATTTCGGCAAAAGAGCATTTTTTGGAAATTTCGCTTTTGTCATTTTGCTCTAAACAAAAATTTTGAAGAGGTTGAAAAAGATTATTTACAGGTTTCATTCGATTAATTAAATGGTCGAATTGTTATTAGCGTTGAAAAGATACCAGACATTATCTGTATATTCTTAATTAGTAATATTGAATCGTCTTGGGGATTGTAATGCAACCTTATTATTTTAAGCGATTAAAAAGGCGAGATCTTTTAAAAAAAAATACTTATAAATTTATTTTCGATAGTATTTATTTTTTAACAACTTCAATAAACTTCATATTTTTTTCATATTTTTTACAAGCTAAAGCTATTTTATCTAAATTGAGGTTACTCATAAATTTATCGGATTTCTCTAATAGGCAAATGGTGTCAGCAAAAGAATAAAACTTTTCCTTTAAAAGATTATAGTGCTCCTTTAATAAAACAATATTTATTTGGGGCAAAGACAAAAGAATAACTGAAAAAGCTAAACTAATTTCTTTTTTATGCTCTAAAGTTCCCTGTTCAAATATTAAATATCCCTTTGATATGTAATTTTCAAGTATGGAATAGATCGGATATTTATTGTTGAATACTATTAAATAGCCCCAAAAAGATCTATAAAGGGAAACAAAATTTTCGTCTTTATCCTTTATTTTTACCATGCCATTTTTAAAAACTATATGAAGAGTTTTATGTAAGTAGAGGTGTACAAATTTTTTCGGTAAAACTTTTTTTTTATCTAAGAATAATGTCGAAATTATTTCTACTAAAAAAATGGGTCGAAAATCATCTATTTGTGTATTGAAGGTAATTTTTTCAAAAAATAAAAAAAGTTGTTCTAAGATCATTTTATAAACTTTAGGATCGTTTTCACTTACTAGATGTTTTCCATTAAATAAAAGAGAAAACATAATCAATACTTGATCATTTAAATACATTTCTTTTTCAAGCTTTTGCAATTGAATTATCTGTATTGTTTTCTTTAATAAGGAATTGCAAAACTTTAGATTATAATTCCAAATAGAGTAGTTAGAAATGGCTAAATGATGAAAACTTGTTGCAACATTTAATCCAAGTATTTTTGAATTTAAAGGAAAATGATTAACCAATAGCTCAATATGATAATGGATGAAATGAAGAATAGGAATTGAATTTGATGTAGGGTTAAGGGAATTTAATAAAGCTTCAACCATAACTTGAATATAGTCCCTAAGGTCGTTTGAGTTATCAAGATAGAAGTTTGCAATTTCAATTTTTGTTTCTGGCAGTATGCTTTCATTTTGAAAAAGAAGAGCGTGTTTTTCTTCCTCATAAAATGATTTAAATGTTTTAAAGTTATCAAAAATAGATTTTATAATTGATTCTATATTTATTTTTAATGGATAAAAAATAGTTAATAAATTGAAACATTCTGTGATAAAAAATTTAAAATTATTATGATAATGTTTTTTTAGAATAATTACGCCATAATAATATAATGACTTTTTTTCAAGATCAGGCAGATCTTTATGGGATAAGAAAAGTTCATGCAGGCGATTTAAAATGGATTTTTCTTCACATTTATCTAATTCTTCAAAGATTTTTTTATTTTTGTATAAATAAGCAACGTACAAAAAGTCATCTTTATATTTAGCTTTAAAAAAAGAAGAGAATTCTTTTAAATTTTTTAACAAATCTTCTTGATAGAAATCTATGAAGATTTCTCTGAAGTTTAAGAAAAAACTATGGCAGTCAGATTGATACTTTTCGAATTCAAGTTTTGCTTTTTCGTCTGATTTTAAATGCTGTACAGAATAATCTAATCCTTTAATTAATTCTTCTATAAGGATATAAGGAGCATCAAGCGTATAGTCTTTTAAAAGTTCGTAAAATTTATTATATTTATGAAGATTTAAAATTTGTACTAATTCAGTAATCCTATTTAAATTAATGGCTCCTTTTTCTAAATATAATGTAAATCCATATTTTATCACTTTACAAACAGTTTGAAGGAATAAAGAAATATTTTCACTACTATCAATTTTTAAGTTGCACAAAAGCTCTTGGCAAAATTCAAAAGATTTTTTAGTGTCTTTTATCTTTATTAGAGCTTCAATTAAAAGGTTTTGAATATTGAGGATAATAGACATATTAGGTTTCAAAAAAACTGCAATCTCTAAAAAGCCACCTGTTATGTTTTTAAGATTATCTCTTAAGATTTTTCCATCAAATAACTGTAATTTTGAAAATGTTGAAATAATTGCAACTTCTATAATTTTTTTAGTATTTTTAAAATCTCTTAAGGACAGAGATAAATTTATAAAGACGTTAAAAAAATCTATAGGACAACTACATTGATCCAAATATCTTAAGTAAGCTGGTATAATTTCTAATGATAAATGGTTGATTTTATTCTCATGACAAAGATTGAAAACATAAGGAAAAAATTTTTTTGCTAGATTTTCTTTTTTTAAAAGAAAATGTAAAAGGGGTACTGTTAATTTCCTTGAAGTTTTCAAAACCATTAAAGCGCAATCTTCACTTTTATTTAACAAGGTAAAAATTAAATCATTATAGATGGAGTCTTTTAGAAAACGAAGATAGGGAATAATGTTTGAAAATATTTTTATTAATTCACTCATGCTTGTGGGTTTACTGATAAAATATCTACAAATCTTTTCTAAATCATCCACTTCTTTGTTGGATAGAGGCGTGTCTTTTTTTAGTGGAATACAAAAAAAGCAAAAAGCACTTTCTGGATAATCAAACTGTAAAAACAAATCTATTGGTGAAAAAGTAAAAACTATTTTAGCCTGAAACTGTAAAATGCACGTTGTAGTAAAAAGTTTTGCAATAAGGGGCACATTAATAGTTAAATGATTAGCTATGAAATTATTAAATTTTTGTGAAAATTCGTTTGTAACGACTAATAAATGTTTACTGACATCTTGAGTATTTAGAAGATTCTTTATCAATACATAAATAAAAGAGTCATCAGAAACCTTGCTTTGTTGCATAGCGTCGATAAATAAGGCAGTATATTTTCCTTTTTTTTCGAAAAAAATTGAAACATCTAATATCGTCGCAACTTGCGACCAAATATCTAAAGCATTTATTTTTTTTAGATTATATCCAATAGAGAGAAAATCTTTTTCTAGATTTTTTTTTAATAAATCACATTGTGTAGGATATATCTCATATAATTTTATAAAAATTTGTAAAAAACTTTTTAAAACATGGCTTGAAACATTTGTTTTAAAAGATGATTTAATTATTTTCAGAGTAGTTTCATCATTTTTTTCAAAAAAATGATTTACATCATATAAGATAATCTCAACTTTCTCAAATTTGACATATAAATTGAACAGTTCATCTGATAAAAATTCTTTATAGTATTTTTCAAGGCTTAATTTAGATTTAACTTTTTTTAGAAGATTAAATTTAGCTTTTTGGGAAAGCTCTAATAGAATTTTTTTTATTTCATCAAATTGATCATTATCTAGATTTTTTTCAATGCATTTATTTTTTAAATCTTTCAGATACGGAAAATCTTTTAAAATAATTAAAACTATTTCTGTAATTAGAGCAAAATTCATTGATTGGGTAAAATTCTCTAGAGTAGATCGAATAATGTCTTGATCAACTAAATAACTTTTTAGTTTTTTAAAAAGTGTATAGAGTTTTTCTTCCTCTATAGTTCTTTTATTTTGAAGAACTTGTTTAAAAAAACGTTGGATTGTTTTTTGCGAGGTTTGATTAATTTCTACGTTAAATTCTATTAATAAATCATAACAATCCCAATCTAAATAAGATAAAACATTATAGGTAGCAATACTTAAATTAATATCTTTTAAAAATTTTTTAAATAATTTAACCTTAAGGGTTGTTGGTTTATCTTTGCTTATAAAAATGAGAAAATTTGTGATTATTTGAAGGTTTTGTAAGTCAATAGAAGGAATTTTTTCTAAACATTTTTGAATTAGAATCATTTCTAATTGTGGTCGATCTTTATTTTTTTTTATGTCGCGTATAGATTGTAGAACACATTCTTCATGCAGCACTAGTTTACTATTATTTAACACTTCTAATAGACTGTACACTGAACCTTGAGAGTGTGAAGAATAGTTTTTAAAAGAAATATGATTTTTTTGAATAATTTCAATGATCTGATTTATTTCTTCCGTAGAAAGAGCAAAATTTTCAATGATTCTATAAGAAAGAAATTCATATAAATCTTTTATGTAATAATCCTCTGACCATAGTTTATTGGTTATCGATTCAAGTACTTTTTCTAAAACGCCTTCATATCTGTCTGTCTCCTTAAGGATATTATAGCAATAATCTAAGAAAGCTTTTTGAAGTTGTTGAAGTGTGTTTTTATAAATTAAAGCAGAACAGATAAACCCATCTCTATTTAAAATATTTTTCCATAAAGTATAAGCTTTAGAAAAATCTTTTTTTATATAGTGTAATACACATTCACAATAAAGAGACGAGTTATCAATAGAAATTTTTTTCTTATCAATATGACTTGTTAAAAAATGGATGAATGCTTTTTTTGTTATTTTTTTTGGTAAGGAAAATTGTTTATATAATTCAATTGTGCTTGTAAATGAGAATGTTGACAATTTTATTTCTTCAATAAAAAATAACTCAACCCTATCTTGATAAGTTGGTAGTAAGTGGAAAAGTAATTTCTGTAATACCTGAGTATAGTTTTTAAGGGATGCTTGTATTCTTAAAGAAGAGGAAAGTAGATTAAGTTCTCGTAAAACTAGTACCCAGCCAATCAAAAATAAAGACGTGTTATTTTCTTCAAGCAAGTAAATAAACCAATGCTTTTGACAAAGATTGAAGAGTTTGCAGATGAGGGGTATGTAAGCATTTCTTTCTTCATTAGATAAATGTAACAAAATAAAGGGTAGTTTTTCTAAAAAACGATGGTCAAATGTGTCTTTGTTACTTAGGTAGAATTGCATCAGCATTCTGCTTCCTAATTTATTAACAAAAGAAGAAGTAGATTCCATCATTTCAATTGCGATAGATTCAAAAGTAGAGGGAATTTTTGTTTCTATATTATCTATTTTATTTAATGGGACTAACCTTTCGAATAAAAAACAAAGTGTATAAGCGACGAATTGAATGCTGTCTGTTTTAATAAGGTTTCTGACGCAATTAACAATTTTTTCTTCATCATATTTTAATAAGCAAGAATATGTATCTGTAATTTGCAAGTAAGTTTCATTTAGGTGGGTTATTAAAAAAGCTTTTGCATCTTTACGAGGAATATATAAACCCCATAGAGCTGCAAATTGAATTAAAGAAAAGTAAAGATATAAGTTGCCATTCCATATTAATAGTTGTGTATAAATTGTTTCATTTCGTTTTTCACCTTTAATCTTACATTTAATTTCTTCAAGTTGTTCTTCATTTAAATTAAAGGTTTGGGCGAGATAAGTAAAAATGCAACAAGCAAAAGATAAATCGTTCTCACCATGTTTCAGGCAAAATTCGTGAATCAGAGAAGCAGCATTATTTGTAAGGTCTTTGGCTTCTTCTAATTTTTTTAAGGATTTATTTACAATTATTAGATACTTATCTTTTTGTATACATCTATAACCTTTCAAAAAATATAGCCAAGTTTTCCAGCAAGCTTTTGGATTAGCTCCTAAGGGATCATTAATGACTAAAACTTTGCATGCTATATCTTTATAGGTTTGAATAATATTTCCATTAGTATTGATAAAAGCAGATCGATTTAAGCTGAGCTCAGTTTGATTAATGGAAAAAAGGGGAATTTCTTTTTTTGAGGAGAAGTTAAACGTGATATCAAATTTTCCTTCAATGTTTAAATGCAAATATTCTTTTTGAGCATTTAGGTTATATTGAATTTTAAACGGACACTTTATCCCTAATAGATTAAAGAATAAAACCTCAAATTGATTGATAAGATCTTGGTTTGCAAAAGAAAGGCTAATATCTGAAGTTATTGGGATGTAAGAGCATAATTTGCATAAGGAAAGATATTCAAGAATAATATCTTGATTGATTTTTTCACAATCTACTCTAAAATCATAATCGGCATAAGTATGTCTCGATGCATAATTGCAGACTAATTCGTTTAATGAAAAGTTGTCTTTATTCTCCAAAAAAAAATATTCGATTAAATAAATCGCGTATCCACCATATATATAACTTGGGTAAGAAGAAAAAATTTTTTTAAGGGGATCTTTATAATTTGACGGAAATAATTGATAGCAAAATTTTTCCAAAAAAGTTTCGTTAAGTTCTATTCTATTTTCAGTAGTTCTTTCTACATTTTCATCTTGAGAATAGAAAAATTGGTAAATTTTTTCAGCATCAGCTAAAAGGTTTTCCTCTTTTGCAGCATTTGTAGTGATAATTTCAGAAAACGGATATAGAGTTTGTCTTGGTTGGTCGTCTAAATGGTGATTTGAGATATTCATAAAAGAGTAAAAGATTAAATATAATTTAATGAAAATTTTTAAGGATTATATGGCAATAAACGTTGTTTTCCTATCCTATTTTTTAAGAACTTAATAGTGGAATAATCTTTTAATCTATCTTCAACTATAATTTATGGATTTGTTAAAAACGCTTTAATTTATTTAAAAAATTTAATATAATTTCTTCGTTTATATGCAGTAATATTAATAAATGAGTTATTTTAATTTATCAAAGTCTATACATTCTCCTTTAAAACGTTATGCTTACGAATTGAGCGATATTCACAATACCTCTAAAAGCTTACAATTCGTAAAAAAAGAGTGTTTTTCCCGTTTTATAAATCTATCGAGCATACCGATTGGGCTAATTACTTCTTTATTTGACACAATTATAGGAATGCTATTTAGCGTAATTAGTATCTCTTTGCTTAGTTTGAATAAAAGAGTATATAAGTTGTCGATCAATCATTTAAGATCACAAAAAGTTATTTTACGCATAATTTATGTGCATGTATTAAGAATTTTCCAACCCACAATAAAATTTAAAAAAGAAAAACATAATAATAGTCCATATGTTGTTAGACAAACCATTCCTCAGCAAAAAGATTTAAAGATTAGTGCAAGTGGAAATGGCTATTTATCAGAATATATAGTTGAACCGCTAAAAAATATAGCCCGGAGTAACATAAAATCAAATAGTCTTATAAAAAGACATATTTCTTCAAGATTGATTTTTTCTTGTATTCTCTTAAGCTCTATAATATCTAGAATAGGTGATGCTATTCTCAGTACAATTTGTATTTTTCCAGTTTTATTATCTGTTGGCAAATTTCAATCGTTAAATAATTTAGTGTATAGAGCAATACAGTTTCCAGGTGTTGTAGAAGATGTATTTTACTCTATAACTAAAATTGGAAATCCATTTTTAACACTTACGAATTTTTAAGATAAGTAGTGACGAGCTGTACGGCCATTTTACAAGCTGGTGTATTTGCAAGTGGATTTAACATCATAAAATCATGTATAGTGCCTAATACCCTAACGCTTTGTACTGTGTTTCCAGCTTCCATCAGCTTGTGAGCGTAAGCTTCCCCCTCATCTCTTAATACATCATTTTCGTCCGTGATTACTAAAGCTTCTGGTAAATTTTTGAGCTGTTCAATGCTTGCATTTAAAGGGGATAACAAATAGTTAGCTCTTTGATTAACATCTGGTGAATAAGCTTCCCAAAACCATTCCATAGCTTTTTTGGTTAGCCAAGGACCTTCCATAAAGGTACTATAAGAAGACGTTTTAAAAGAAGCGTCAGTTACAGGGTAAAGTAAAATTTGTCTTTCGATTTTAGGACCTTTGCGTTCTTTAGCAAGTAAAGTGACGGCAATGGCCATATTTCCTCCCACACTGTCTCCGATAACGCTAAAATTATCTATTTCCACATTTAGCTCTAAAGCGTGTTCTGCCACCCATTTTGTGGCAGCGTATGCTTCTTCAATAGATTGAGGAAATTTAGCTTCAGGAGATGGTGTATAATTAACAAATGCAATGGCTATATGAGCTTTATCTACTAACTCACTTACTAATCTTTCATGAGTTGAAAAGCTTCCTAATATCCAACCGCCTCCATGAAAATACATAGCTACGGGCAATTTTTTGTTTTCTTTTTTAGGACGAACAAAAGTTATAATTAAATCTTTATTGTCATGCTGTATTGTTTTTTGTTCAATACAAACAGAAGGTTTTTCAACATATTCGCTTTGAATATCTTCTAAAACTTTGCGAGCAGCTTGGGGAGAAAGAGTATAAAGTGGTGGTGGATTTTTTGCTTCCAATTGTTCTATGAAAGCTTTAGTTGTATTTTCTAACTTAACATCTTTTTTCATATAAACCTTCCAATATTCTGTTTTTGAAATAGAATAACGGAAGGTTTATTGCAAGTTTATTCTTTACTAAAAGATCCAAATGAGGGAGCTACGATAGAAATTAAATCATCAGACTTCATTATGATAGATTCCGTTTGCATTCCACAATTAAAAGCCGATATTTTTTCTTTTGCTATTTTTTCATCATAAAAGGTTTCTAAATTTAACAGGTTTCCAAATGGAGGAACACCCCCTGGAATTAAACCAAAACGCTCTTTAATCACATCGGCATTTTCAAATTCACATTTTTCACCCACTTTTTCAGCTACTGCTTTCATATCTAGTTTTAAATGGGAAGGTATATTGAATTGATAATTTTTCTTAGATGTTTTTCCCTTTAAAAGGATTGATTTTACACCTTCTTCTAATTTGGTGTTTCTGGTTTTAGCAGAATCCTCAGAGGTTGGTGTCGGGGAATGTGTAATATGTTGAAATTCAACCCCTTGTTTTTTAAGAAGTCTTATGATTTCATTACGTATGTTTTCTTCTCCAAAAAATACTTTGCCTTTGATCTTATTTCCTGCAATTCTTTTGGGATCAGATGGAAACAAAGAAGCTTCTCTAATATTTTTTAATTGCAAAATTGTCATTGTAAGTCTTTCTAAGCCCATTCCAAAACCGCCGTGTGGAGGCATCCCATATTTAAAAATATTTAGATAATCCTCAAAATTTACAGGGTTCATATCTTTAGCTAAAATTCCCTCTACCATCGATTCATAAGAGTGTCTACGTTGTCCACCTGAAGTAATTTCTGTTCCAGCACAAAGAAGATCAAACGTATTTGTCAATTGAGGGTTTGTTTCATTTGGAAAAGAGTAAAAAGGTCTTTTTGAAGTTTTCCAATGAGTGATAAAAATTAAATCAGTTCCATACTTTTCTTTAGCAAAACGACATAGTTCTTTTTCAGCAGCTGGGCTTAAGTCAGGTTCATTTCTTTCATCAATTCCAGTTCTTTGGTAATAAATTTCTTGTGCTTCAGCAAATGTAACTCTAGGGAAAGGGATATCAATAGGAGCGTCAATGAGTTTCGTATCCAAAACTTTTAAATCATCGCTATAATTTTCTTTTACATAGTTTACGATAAATTTAAGGCAGTTTTCTTGAATATTCAAAATTTCTTCCCAATGATCAAAAAAACCAAATTCAAATTCAAACTGCTTGCCTTCTGTTAAATGACGGGTGGTATTAGAGTTTTCTGCACGAAAAAAAGGCATTAATGCAAAAACTCTTTCATTAACCCCAACCATAATCTGCTTATAAAGTTGGCTACTTTGGGCTAAAGTAGCTGTTTGGCCAAAGTAATCTACACTAAAAAAATCAGCCCCCCCTTCAGATGAGGCGCCTATTAAATTAGGAGCAAAATATTCAGTGGCTTTGATTTCATTATACATAAATAAGCGGTAAGCGTGGGCAATAGCGCCTTGGATTTTAAAAATAGCTTGTATTTGTCTATTTCGAAGGGCTATGGAGCGATTATCTAATATAAATTCTAAATCGCTTGGAATTTTAGGTTTATAATATTCTATTGGAGGAGATTCATGAATTGGAACTTCTACGGTTATTAGTGGATTTGTCATTTCTACTTTGAGATCTGACTGAGACGGGATAACAGTACCTTCAATTGTTAATACAGAACCGATTTGGAGTGAAGCAATTTTATTATATTCTAGCTTATCTTCGATGACAATTTGGATAAGACCCGTTCTATCCCTAATAATTAAAAAATTAACCTTTCCAAAGGCACGTACATTATTGATCCATCCTCTGACTTTTTTTCTTTCATGGGGGAAGTTTATTAATTCTTTTGCTAAAGTTCGCTTCATAGTTAATTTTGCTCCAAATAATACGAATTATAAAGAGAAATTAGAATAAAAAAAACAGGTTATTTTTTTAAATCGCTTATTGTTTTATCTAATTGCTGCGTCATTTTTTTTGTTTCTAAATCTGTATTTATATTAAGTTTGTCCATCTTAATTATAAATTCTTTTAAGATAGACAAATTGCATTTTTCTTTTATAACTTTTTTATATTCTGGTTTTTCGATTTTATTAATAAAATTAATAAACACGGTAAAATGGGCACCAAAGTTTTGCAAAGAGGTAATTTTAAAAAAATTTGGGCAATACGCATTTATGATAAATTGATAAAGAGCCTGTATTGCAAGAAGAGGAAATTTTTCAAAAAGAATTTTTATGTAATTGAAATAACCCATACATTCATTGTTTACTTCGCCAAATTTGTTATCTAGTTCTTTTAGCACTAAAATGGGCATTAATAGATCTTTATCTCCATAAAGAGAGTGTTTTGGCTGATTACGTTTGAAAAAGAAAACTCTAATAGCATAAAAAAAATAATTTTTATAGAAAGTTAAGTTTTCAGTTAACTCACTTTTTTTAAGGATGAATATAAGCATTTGCAAAGGCAACATGTTTCTACAATCATAAGGAACCACTGTTCCCAACTTTTCATTTAGAAAAGTTGAACAAAACAATAAAAAGTTTATGTCATTGTTTTCATTTAAGGGATTGATATTTGAGAAATAGGTGTAAATTACTTGGAATTGAAAACTGTACTCTGATCGTGATATGTACAAAGGAAAGCCTGCATTTTGTGATAAAAAAAGATTATAATGATGCTTTCCAAATTTTGTCCCTAAATCCCAAGTTTTTTCATCTGAGGCTAATAAATGGGTAAAACTGAGGTCTACTAACAATTTTAAAGTCGACTGGTCAGCTTTAAAAGCAATAAGAAAATATAAAAAGATAAACGCCAAAAGAAAACTATTCCTTTGGGGTTGTTTTGAAAGTGGCTTTATTAAAAGTAAACCTTCAATGATAGATTCTAAAAATAATTGTTTTTTTGCTAACGGATTTCCCTCTTTCTCTAAAATAACAAAACCAATTTGAACATTAAGTTCGGTCTCAATATTCTTTATTTGATCTTTCGTATCTATTTTTGTAGATAAGATATCTAAAAAATTTAAGATTTTATCAAGATCAGACTCCCTTATGCCAATTTGGCACAAGTTACATAAAGTTTTATTAATCACATGAAGAAATTCTTTAGGATTAACTTCACAATCTATCGTATTACTTAAATTTTCTATATAGTATTTAGCTGCAATTTTTGTTTGATCTAATGGATTTACAAGAATTTCGGTTTGAATATTTGGTAAATTACTATTTGGAGTAAAAAATTTATTTACCAATTCTTCTCTTTGTTGTTGATTGAATACATCAAACCAAGATGGATCTACCGATAATGTATTTACATTATTTTTTATAAACCCAAATATGTTTTGTTTAATGGAATAATCATCGGACGTTTTAAAAAATTCTAATTTTTTTAAAAGTATTTCTTTAAAATCCAATGAATAATTATCTAAAAACGGCAAAAACTGGATTAAGTTAGTTGGTAAGTTTTCATTCAAACCGATTAAACCCAATAAATAATCTGTGTTAATAGGCTCGCCTCGAGCTGTAAGAGAGAAACCTAAAAAAATAATTTCATCTAATAATTGATAGATAATCTTTTTATCAATCAAATTGCAGTTATTGTTTAGTTCTATAAATCTAGTATAGCAAATTTGGAATTCATCATCATTTTTGGCTGTATGAACGATTAGTTTTAAATAAAATATGTTTATAAGTTGATAATTTTTTAATGAGTATTGGCAAATTTCAGAGCTTACTGAAGCAATACCTGAATTTAAATTGTAATTTTGGCAAGTAAACTTATCATATATTTTACTTATAGACATTTCTCTAATAAAACATCTGTTTTTGTATATTGAAAAATCAAGTTTTTGTACTATTATTTCTAATAAATTTTGCCATAATTTGGATAGATGTTTCATTTTTTTTGCTTTTCTATCATCTAATTGTATGTCTAATAAATAGTCTTTGATCATTAGCAGAAAAGCTTTTAATTCTGTTTCTGTATTAATTTTTACTAAGGTTAAATGTAAAAGTTTTATACAATAAAGTTCTGAACTACTTATATAAGGTTTTTTAAAGATAATTTTGAGGATATTTAATGATTGTTTACAATTAAGCTCTTTAAATGTGTGATAGACTTTTTTTTGTAAGATTGGATTAATGGGTAAAGAGCGTTCAATCCATACGATCAATAATGAATAATCAAAAGCAAAATTATGAGTTACAAAAGTATTTTCAATTTTGTCTATCAGGTTAGTTTTTATGGATCCTTCTAAAAGAGTAATACATTGAAATAAAAAAGATTTATTTGAAAAACTACTAGTGAAAGTCTCAATCGCTTTTTCTAATAATTCTTGAAACTTACTTTGCTTAATAAAATTGATTCTTTTTGCATAAAATAGAATCGAAAAAAAATCTTTCTCCAATTTTAAATCTAATAAAATCTTAAATAAATTAGAATGGAATTTGAAATTTTGTTCAGTTATATTTTTTACCAAACACTTGATTAAGTTAGTTTGGGTTTCATTAGTTAAAGAAAAGTTTTTAGTAATATAATCGATTATATTTATCACTATATCATTATTTAAAAAGTTTTCTTTTGTTTCTAATATTGTAGCTTGATAAATTAAAAAGTATATAGTTTCACTTTTTAAATTTGAAAAAAGAAAATAAACATGATTTTTTAGCCAAGTAGTTAGATTCTCATTGATAGGTATACGAACAATAAAGAATTCAAGAAGAGAAATTTGCTTATTTTCTATAAGCTTTTTGGCAAAAGTTTCCCATTCTTCGATGAGAAATTGAGTATGAACGACGTTATCTATATTATTTTTTAGATTTAAAGCGAATTTTTCAAAAAACTTTCCATCGGCAAATTGATTAATTATTTTTAAAAGTTTCAAATTTGGGTAATTTTTTAAGTCATTGGTAATATCATCGGGATAAGTTTCTATAAAAAGACGAAATAAAAAACTATTTTCAGAAATCTTTTTATAAAAAAAAGTTAAATTATTTTGATAAAAATTTTTAATTTCTAATAGGTAATTTACATGTAGTAAAGTAGAAGCACTTAATGAAACTAACTTGTTTAGTAAAAAATCAGTATTAGAAATTTTTTTTAATACTTCGTTAAAAATCGTTATACTATCTTCTTGTTCTAATTTATTTTTTTGTAGTAAGTCTTCGTAAATAGCCTCATGTATACCTAATTTGTCCAAGTTAAGTAAAGATAGATACAGTTTTTTACAATTGTCATCATCGATTAAATCTCTAAATTCTAGATAATATAAATCCAAATTTTCAGAATCTATCTCTTTTTTTAATAAACGATCGGCTAAAAGATTTACGTTAGTAAAGTCCAAAATCTTTAGTGTTTGTTTCCCATGAAATAGTATTTCTACGAGCTGTTTATTATCAGATTTTGTTAAGGGTATAAATTTATCTAAAACTTTGAAATAATGATCTGACGTCGCAAATTCTTTAAAAATATCCAAAAATACTTTTGAAAAATTGTATCTACTATAGTTGAGAATAGTAGCTATTAGTAAATCTATAGTTGAATTTTGAAAGGTAATTCTTTTTCTTTTTATTTTTACAAGAAGAATAGCCAATAAATTTTCCAATAAATGCTTTTCTAAAGAAAATCTTTCTTTTGATTTTTTTAAATGTTTTAAAACAATTTGGAATATCCCTTCAAAAGAGGAGGGTAAATTATTTTGGATCGAAACTATTAAAGAATTCAATACAAATACTACACTTTTTGCCTTAATATTTTTTTCTACATCTTCAACTGTTATATTTAAGGATGAATGACTAAAAAAAACTTTATTGAGTTTTTTTTCATCGTTATCTAATTGAACCTCAAATACAAAATTGATAATAGAATAATATTTTTGTAAATCATAAATATTAACCCATAAGCCCTCGCAAAAAGTTTTTTCCAAAACTTTTTTTATAGATAAATAATTTTCTGATAGCAATTCCCTTTCAAAACATTCGTAGAAATGTTTTTGCAAACACTTCAATACTTCTTCATTTTCTTTATCATTAAAGAGGGTTTTACATTTTTTCCAAAATTCATAAGTTAATTTTAATTGTTTTTTTGCTGAATAGAAAATAGATTCATAATAAATAGAAGAAAAGCGTTTTTCAAACTTCTTAAGGTGCGCTATTAGATGGCTGGCAAAAAATTGTTTTGCTTCCCTGGAAAGGTTTACTTTTAATCTTATGAATAAAAGATCTTCAATAGACAAAAGCGTTATTTTTTTACAAAATTCGATAAAATAGTGAGTTAAAGTTTTATTTTGATCAATTTCAGATAAAAAATGAAAAAGATCAATAATACCTTTTCTTAGATCTGTTTCTTTAAGATTTAATAAAATGGATAAATCGTTTAAGTGTTCTTTTAAAAATAAACCATAACCTAATTTTATAGCTTCTTTAGAATTATTAGACTTAAATAAGAGCGAGAGCCAATTGTCATTAGAAGTTCTATAAAAATGAGTTTTCTCAAAAATTTGAAAAAATAGTGGTGTATAAATTTCCTTTTCCACATGAGTACATCTGGAAAAAAAATCAGGGGCAAATTCTTTAAATCGATAATCCCACCTAGTTTCAATTGAGCTGTAGACTAATAAAAGAATGCGAAATCCAATTGTTTGGATTTTATGCGATTTATTTTCTAATAAGGCAATCGCAATTGAATTGATAGTATCAAAATGTGGATCTTTAACTTTTGTTAATTCTCTACTTTTGTAAAAGACAAGTTGATTTAGGGCTTCTTCAAAAACAGTAGAGATATTTTCGATATTATTATCTAAGGAATTTTTTAATTCCTTCAAACAAGTTTTAATATTAATTGGTACTAAACAATAGAGTGAATTTTCATAAATTTGAAAAAAATCTTCATCTAAATGTTTAATAATTTTTACCTTATGATCTTTTGCAAAATAAATATTAAGATAACAACAAAATGTTAAAATGGAAAAAAAATCTTTTAAAGGAATAGTATTTCTCATTAATGTATGGAAAAGATTGTTACTATCCCATGTATTTATCGAGGTTAAGTTTGTTTTTATATCCTCTAGGTCATCTTTATTTAGGAATTTTGAGGTATATAAGTTGATAAAAAGAGCAATTGACAAATCTTTGTTATTGCTATGCTTTTCACTAAGCTCGATAAGAATTTTTTTGGATTTATTCCTAAATCCTTGGGTTATTAAAAAATCAAAAGCTTTCTTTTGCACAATAAGGAAATCTTGGCTTTGAAGACACCGATAACCTTTAGTGATGTATAACAATACCTTCCAAAATGCTTTATAGTTAACATCATGAGGATTAATAAATCGAAGAATTTTTCCTTTTATATCCGTACATATTTGAATTAAATTAGTTTTGGGATGAATCTTTAGTTGTATTTTATTATCTGATAAATAAATTAAAGCGGAATCTAGTGTAAAAAGTGGGGAAAAATTAGAAGTTGTTGTTATAGAAAAATCAATAACTTGTTTAGTTTTTGTTATCCCTACAAAATGTAAGTATTCAATATCTTTTTCTATTTTATTTCTTTCAGAAAAAAAAATAAATTCATTGCGTAAATTCTTGTCTTGAATACAAATATCTGTAAATGTTGGAGAGTAATTTGTATATTTGCAACAAGCTTTATAGCTATTTATAAGTTCTTGATTAATCAATTTTACTAAAATTGAAAAATCAATATCGAAGTAGGGATGTAGATCAAATTTAAAAATGTTTGCATCAGAAAAGATAGATTCCTTTGATAATAAATCCATTTGATCGATTAAATAAGTAACAAATCCTCCTCTCAAATTTATTTCACTATGAGGTATAGCTTTTAGAATGTCTTCGATTGTAGCATTTGAAGTTAGCAATTTGTCTTTAAAGAGATTTAATTGACAACCAATAACAGCGTCATGTTCGTGAGAAATAGCTTTCTTTAAATAGAGGTAGGGAGAGTTAACTACAAGTCCGGATTCATCTAACAGGTTTTCATTCCCATAAGTTATTTTTTTTGCATTTATTAAAAATAGATCAGCTTCCGATATAAGGTAAAATTCGACTTTTTCTTGCGTTTTTTGTGTTTCTAAAACCTCATACTCAATGTTAGGAAGTTGTGTAAATGAAGGAAGAATGATAGGATCAGATTGCATAATTATTGTTAGGATTTACTAGATATGGTGAATGAATTTATTTCATAAAGTTGTCTAATTTTTTAATAATAGCATTATAAACATGTTTATTGTTTTTATTTTTACTATTTGCAACATAATGTAAAATTTTTTCTTTTAATTTTTTATGATTACAGTAGGTATTAATAAATTTAGTTTCTTTTGTTTTATATTCTAATAATAAACTAAGGTAATTATCTAATATTTCAGTTAATGGAAATTCAACGTGAAAATTTATTCTTACATCTAATAAAGAGGATACAAAATCGTAAAATAGTATAATTGTAATTCGTGAATTTTTTGATTTATTATTGTAAAGCAAATCTCCATAGGAGGAAGTAAGGGAGGTAACATCTAAACCTAACCTCACTGAATTTTGTAGAATTAAATGACAGGAACAAAAATCATCTAATATTTCATCCAGTATAAGCTTTTGATAGTTTAATTTTAAAAGTAGATGACAAGCTTTAAGATAATATCGTTCAACTATATTAAGCGATATTTGACCTTGAACTATTAAAAAATTTAAGATTTTGATAGGTAATGATAGTCGGTAATCTCTATGTTTAAGTTCTACATATTTACTTTCTATCAGTAAAAAAAAGTAATGAGCAAAATTCTCATAACTTTTTTCATGACAAATAAGTGTGTAATAAGTGTAAGTTAATTGAATATGAAAAGGATTTTCTTTTTGTTTTGCAAATAGGGGGATAACTTTTCCTTTTTTTTCATATGCCAAAACAAATTCTAAAAATAAATCTGAACAGTAATTGGTATTCAAATCCCATAAGTTTTTATTTGTCGTCGAAAAAGTATTAAATGTTAAATCTACTAAAAATTTTAAAGTCTTTTTTGAAGGAAAATATTTAACTAAAACCCTTAAATAGCAATGTAATAATATAAAAACATCAAGAGCATTAGATTCATTCTCTATATCTAATTTTAAAAAAGTACTTACAATCGTTTCAAATAGTTGTCTAACTTTGATTTGATCGATAGCTAACAAATTTTCAAGTTTAAGATCAAAATCAATAACTTCATTTGTTGGTTTAATAATGTAGTTTTTAATATTTTTTTTTGCTACTTCCAACAGAAGTTGTAAGCTATTAGCTTCTAGAGGAATTACATTGATATGATAAATTTGAGATAAGACTTTGTATGTCATATCAAAAAAAGTTTTTAAATTACTGTCATTTTTGAAACTTTTATATAATATATTGATACAATATTCAGCTGCAGCATCTTTAATTGTATTAATATCTAGACTTGAATTATTTGATTTATCTAAAAGCAAAAGAATATCGTTTAGACTAATTTCTTTACTGAAAAGTGTATTAGCGACCTTTAATTGTTTTTGATGTTCAATATATTTTTTTTGGCTCGACAAAAATTTAATTTGCTTTAAAAAGGGTTCGTTTAAATTTAAGATTGAAACGTATTTATTGATAAATAAGAAAATTACGTCTATTTCATCCTTTGTTAATGGACGAGAAATTGAATTTAGTTTGTTAAAAAGAACGGTTACCAATTCATGGGAATATATATCAAGATTGAGTAAATAGCCCATTAGACGAAGAGGGAAGTATTCTATACAATTTAACAAATACAACAATGAAGATTCGGAAACGTTTAAGCCTAAATTGTTTATTTCAAAACCACTGTAAATCATTTCTTCGATAAGTTTAAGATAATTCTGGCTTTTAAAACTTACATTTATTTGGTTGATTATTCTTAAAGTGTCTGAAAAAGATTTAAAATTTTTAAAGGAAAAGTTTTGTCTACAATTGAAAATTTTAAGTTCATTTTTGAGTTCTATTTGATTAGAACCATCGATAAAAGCAAATAAGCATTTTAAATTATTGTTTTTTGCTGGGTTTAATGAGGTTGCATCTAATACTTCATTATTTAATTTCACAAAAAAAATTCTTAGTATATCAAAAATTTTATCTTGGTAGGATTTTTTTATTCTTAGATCTAAAACTTTATAATAAGGCGTAGCTGTAGAGAGAAATTTATTTAAATTAAAAATTGGTACACTATTTATGTAATTATACATAGTAGTAATGAAAAAAAATTCATCGATTTTCCAATAACTTTGACTATGCAACCAATCCAAAAACTTTTCTAAAACTTCTTTATTTAACTTATATATCTGATTTAAAACAGCTGAAGTCAATTCATTAAAGCTTAATTTATTTCTAACTATTAAATAGAAAATTTTTTCTAAATGAAATTCGTTAAGAGTTAAAACAGATTTAACAATTTTATTGATGATTTTATCTAATAATATTTTAGAACATTGGTTTAAGATTGATTCAAGACATTCAATATCATTCATTAAAGAGGAGTTTTCTTTTAAAACATTGTAAATGTATTGTTCAAATATATCTTTTTGAATTATCCGTTTCTTATCGATTTCAAAAAGATAATTTATATAATCTTTTTGCAAATTAGAGTTTTGAAAAAATAATAGTATTTTGTTTACTAAGTTTTTATCTGTAATTTTATTGATAAGATAAACAAAAACTTCTCTACTTTTATTACATAATAAATCAGGACCTAAGATAGTGTATATTTGAGAACTCGTTTCAGAGTCAAAAAAACGAGTTAAATTAGTTTTATTAGAAAAAATTTTTTCTAATAAGCTCAAGAATAATTCACGACTAATATCTATCAAAACTTTTAGATTTTTCTTTAAAAATGGAATTACTTTTTGAATAGAGATATTAGGATAGGTAGTTATTTCTAACCAACGATATTGATATTGGCAATTATAAGATTCAAGATATAACTTTTCTAAGTTTTCTTCAAAAAAAGAGATAAGGTCATTATTAATAATTGGATCGATGAATAATATTTGTTTTAAGAATTGGGAAGAAAGATTCTTTTTTAAAAATATAGAAAGTAAATCGTTAAAGAGTTCATAGATTTTTTCATCTATAGCATTTTTCAAAACTATTTCATAGTTAGTATCTAAAAAGTAAAAATAAGCTACTTTATTTTTTTTTAGTTGGTTGTAAAAGAATTCTGGCAATAAATCCTTTTTTGCTTTTAAAAAAAATGTGATTTCAAGAGGTGTACAGTTTTTTTGATCTATTAAATATTGTAAAAGTTCGAATTTGGAGCTTTTTGATAAATTTTTGTAAATTTCTTTTTTTATGAGTGCAATAGTTTCGTTTGTAAAAGAAGAATTTTCAACTTTTGCCTCTAATTCATTAATTTGTTTTAAATCAAAATTTTTAATGACAACTCTTAATAACAAAATTTTATTTTCAACGTCCAAATCTTCGTAAAGATTATTATATATAAAAAGAAGGTCAATATTTTTATTGTGTATAAGATAATGAACTATCTGATTAAAGTTTTGTGGTAAAAACTTCTTTTGAAAACATGTTTTTACTATAAAAAAAATGAGATTTTCATCTTTATCTACAAATTTAAAAAGTTGAGATAGTAAATTATTCAAATTTTTACTAGTCGCGTAATTTAAAATAATTGTTTTAATAATGGGAGGGAATTTTTTTTGATAAAATTTGAATATAGATAAAAAGATTAGATCTATTGTAAAACAATTAAATGGTAAAATTTTTTTGCTTTGAAAAAGGTTATGCAATAATTGCTCAAATATTTCCTTATCGAGATCTGTTTTATTTTTTTTAGAGCTATGAACCATTAGTATTTTTTTAATAATTTCGTCTAGATGGGAAAGAGCTATTAGATTTTTTTTTAGATTAATATTTAGCAAGTGGATTGTGTAAAAAGATCCGTATTTTTTTATAAATTTCTCTAAATCTATTGCTTTGAAATCAATCTCTTTAGAGTAAAGGAGATATTTTTGATTTAAATTTAAGTCTTTGCGTAAACGTAATAGATCATTTATATAAAGCATTGTATCAAAATATGTTTTGATATCTATTATTTCAATCCAAAGACCATTTTGGTAGGTATCGTCTAGTAAATCCAAGATTAAATTTAGGTCATTAATCTCATTTCTAAAAAAAACGAAGATTTTTTCTTGCAAAACCTTTATACAATCTTTGTAAAAGTCTTGATTTTTTTGATCTGCATGAAGTTTTTTTGTTTTTTTCCAAAAAAGATAGGCATGTAAAACATTTTTTTTAGCTAATAGTTTTATTACATCACAAAGGGCAAAAAGAGATTTTTTTTCAGTTATTTCTTGTGTAAATAAATAATTTGCAAAAACTTCCTGAGCTTCAGGTGAGATTTCAAATTGGGAATATAGAAAAAGTATATCTTCTGCTTGCAAAAAATTTTCATGACAAAATAGGGAAAAGCAAAAGGAAACTATATTTTTTTGTTTATTTTGCAAAAAAAGATCGAGAAAATTCTGACAAATTTCTCTTTTATCATTCTCAATTCCTTTCTTTAAAGTAATTTTTGAAGAATAATATTTAGAATTTTCTCTTAACGTTAAAATCCATCCCAAACTTAAAACGTTTACATCATTTGTTAAAAAACAAACTTGTTTAAAAATATTTTTTTTAGAAGATATCCCAATCTTATGTAAGAGCAAATTTAAAAGTATATTTTTATTTTTTAAATGAAACGAAAAAAGTAAAGGGATATTTTCAATAAATAATGAATCACAAATTAATTCTGAGACAATGTAAATAAGTAAAAGAATTTTTAAACCAATCATTTTTACATTTTCGTTGTCATGAATAATTAAATGTAAGGCAATTTTTTCTAATTTATTAATTTGATAAATTTGTATTGGTACCTTGATTAAGTTCTCAAAATTAATCAATTTATCAAATAAAGAGAGAATTTGTTTGCTAAAATAAACAATTTTATCGCTTTGGACAATCTTTTCTATGTGTTGTAAAGTGTTATCTATGTCTACTGGAATCAAACAAAATAGATTTTCATCGTTTATATAATAATGTTTTTTCTCAAAATGTTCTATTATAGAAACTTTTGAAACTTCTTTTTTGTTTAATAATGAAAGATAAGCTATAAAATTAAAAATACAAAAATAGTCTTCTAACTCATATTCCCAATGCAATAATCCATTATAAATAGAAGATGATTCGAACTGATATTTATCTTTTAATTTTTTATGAATCAATTTTAAATCTATAAATTTTAATAAATTGCTGTAATAAATATTTATAAAAAATGGGGCAATAAAATCTAAGGATTTACTATGATTTTTTACAAAATCATTTATGATTTGAAAGGTCCCTTCAGCAAAGCCTTTAGGAATCAACCATTGAAAAGCAATTTGGGCGGTTAATTCGAAAGACTTAATGTCCAAACTACGATACCCTTTTGTTATATAAAGGATAATCTTCCAAAAAGATTTATGGGAAATCTGTTCTGATTTTGCTAAGCGTAAAATTCTAAGTCTTATATCTAATCCAATTTGTATAATGGGACGTTTTTTTGTGGTGAGATAAATATTCCCGTTTTCTGAGATAACTATTTTCCCTTCATCGACACTAAATAAATTCGTTTCCTTTTGATTCGCTGAAAAAGAAAAATCATAATCATGCTTAACACTCTTGCCAGCTAAGTGTAAATATTGCACATCATCGTTTACTTGATTATTAGTATTTAAACGTATATCCAAAAATGTGGGCTTATAATGAAATAGGGAACAAAGTTCTTTATAAACCTGCTGGACAGTAGGGTTTAATTTTTCTAGATTTATGTGGATATCAATATCAGTGTAATTATGAAAACAATATTTAGGTAGTTGCAGATGATTTAATTCAGATTCTTTTAATAATCCTTCAAAAGATACATCAATTAAATAAATAACAAATCCACCTGCAAAGTTAATGGAACCTTTTGTGTTAGTTAATAGATCAAATAATTTATCAAAACAATCTTTTAATATTTGATCCGATTTATTTAAAGGATCATTAAAAAGTTCTTTTATTGATGCTTGGATAAAAGGAAAGCTATGAGTGTTTTTTTTGGAGAAAAATAATAATCTTGGGTGTATGACTAAGCCATTTGCATCAATAATATCTTTATCTTCTATCTTAGTTTTTTTTAATTCATCTAAAAATAAATCGGGCTCAGCTTTATAAAATTCTAAAAAAACCTTCAAATCGTCTTCATCGTTAGGAATGTTGCTTGATACAATCAAAGCATTTGATGGTTTAGTTTGAAAAAAAGAGATGATTGAGGAGATGGGAAACATAGAAAAAAAAATAAATAAAGCGATGAGTTTATCTTATAAACATTTAAAATTCCTTAAATTTCTATTCAATATTTAAAATCCATCTTTAGTAACGAGTAAAAACTACTTTTTTAAAAATATATACAAAAGAAGTGATAAATTCGTCATACTAGTTTAATCTTTATATTTAAGATGAATGAATTAATAAAAAAATAAATTTATGGAAATTCAATTACCCGAAATTCATGATGGTGAAGATAAATCTTCACCTTTCATCAATTGTATTAGAAAAAATTATAAACATGTAAAAAAATGGGCTAAACGAACTAATACAAATTGTTTTAGAATTTATGACCGTGAAATTCACCATTATCCTTTTGCTATAGATTACTATGATGGCAATTTTTGCATACATTTTTTTGCATCTAAAAATAATCCTGAATTAAGAGATGAACAAGCTCAAGAAATTATTTTAAGCCTACAGAAAATTTTTAATATTTCTGAAAAATCGATATATTGGAGAATACGTTCAAAGGCAAAAGAGACGAGACAATATGAAAAACAAGCAAATAGTAAAGATTTTTTTACCGTCTTAGAATACGGAGTAAAATTTAAGGTTAATTTGAAGGATTATTTAGATACTGGGCTTTTTTTAGATCACAGAGAAACAAGAAAATATGTGTCTTCAATTGCAAAAGATAAAAAAATCCTTAATCTATTTGCTTATACGTGTTCTTTTAGTGTTCATGCAGCCGTTGCTGGTGCCACTTTTACTAAGAGTGTAGATATGTCAAATACATACACTTCATGGGGTAAAGATAATTTTTTATTAAATAAATTATCACTTCATAATAATGAAATCGTAAGAGCTGATTGCTTAAAATTTTTGGAAGAAGAAGTATTATTTGGAGTTAGATATGATATTATAGTTATCGATCCTCCGACCATTTCTCGTTCAAAAAAAATGGATCAGCTATTTGACATTCACTATGATTATATCTATTTAATCAACCAAGCTATAAGGTTGTTAAATCAAAATGGCACTATAATATTTAGCACAAATTCAAGAAAATTTCTCTTCGATTACAATTTATTTCCAAACTGTACCATTCGAGATGTTTCTGATAAAACGATTCCAATCGATTTTCACGATCCAAAGATTCACCGTTGCTGGAATATTCAATTAAAAAAAAGTTAATGTAATAAGTTAGTGTTTATACAATGAACCAATCCTATAAAAACAATTTTATTCAAGCAGGTCTAATTGCCAAGCAGATAAGAAGCTATGGTAAGTCTTTGATAAAACCTGGTGCCTCATACAATGAAGTAATCAATAAAATTAATCAAAAAATTGTGGAATTAGATGCTATTGCTGCGTTTCCACCTCAAATTGCTCTAAATGAAATAGCAGCTCATTTTTTACCAGATCCTGACGAAGATATTATTTTTTCCGATGAAGTTGTAAAACTAGATGTAGGCATTTGTTATCAAGGAGCTATTGGTGATTGTGCAGTCACAATAGATTTATCAGGTAAATACCAACATTTGCTAAATGCGGTAGAAAATGCCTTACAAGAAGCGCAGAATATTATAAAAGTCGGCCTAGAATTAAAAGAAATAGGAAAGGTTATTTATCAAACCATTAGTAAATTCAACTGTAGTACCATAAAAACTTTATCTGGTCATGGGCTTGGTAAATACAAAATACACACATCTCCTGTTATTCCAAATTATGACAACAAATCCACTGCTATCATAAAGCCTGGAATGACCTTTGCTATTGAACCTTTTGCTTCAACAGGTAGTGGGCATATTGATGAAGTAGGCTTTCCTTATATTTTTTCTCAAAAAAGATTGGTTTCCCAAAAGAAAGAAAAAGAGAAAATGGTTTATGAAAAAATAAAAGCTTACAATGGTTTACCTTTTGCTATGCATGATTTAAGAATTGATGGCATTTCTTTAGCGGAATTAAAAAAGATTATTCATGAATTCCAAAAAGTTGGGATGATAGAAGGTTACGCTGCCTTAGTTGAAACAAGTTCAGGAATGGTAGCTCAAGCTGAAAATTCTGTTTTAGTTGATGAGGATGGAAAGGTTTTTATAACTACACAATAGTAAAACTTTTTCAAGAGTTATGATTTAGTTTTTAGAACAATTAAACCACAGAGTAGAACAAGAGTTCAAAGAGATTAATTTTGATAAATTAATGATACTTTTATATCTGTAGAAAAAGTTAACCAAAATCTTTTTGAAATAATAAATTTCGAAACATTAAAGCTTTTTCATTCCTCTCAAATCTCATGTTCTTCTCTGTGGTTTAATTGTTAAAATTTTGCAAATAGATAAAGTTACTTAAAAATTCTTCGCAAGTTGATTTAAATCCAAAATATTCGTCCGGATTATGATCTAACCACAAAAATAAATTATTGCAAAATTTCTTTTGTAACTGCAAATTGTAGTTAAATAGCATCATAAAAATAGAAGGATTTAAGTATGACAACAATCACTACAACCGATCATATGTGTCAAATTTTAGCGGATAACCAAAGAGACTCTCAAATTAAGGGGAAGACAAAAACAAAAGAAAAGAATCCCGATTATGAATGGAATGGAAAAAGCGTTACTAAGATAGAAAATCCTAAACAAGAGGCTAAGAAAGCTCACAAGTGCAAATGTGTAATACAATAAACTTAAAAATTAAGTAATTTATAAAACGCGGTTGCTATTTTTAGGTCCTGTATTCCAAGTCCTGTTAAGTCTGCAACAGTTATTTCGTCATTGTCTCTTACTGGTTTTGCACTTGATAATATTTTGCCAATTTCTTGAGTTTGATCAATTGTTATTTTTTTACTTTTTATAGCATGATATGTTTCTCCATAAAGAGAACATTGAGCTTTACTATCAACATAAATTTTATCAGCAATTTTAAATATTTGCACATCTAACTCTTGTTTGTTAGGAGTGTCTGAACCAACTGCTGTAATATGAGTACCTTTCCTTATATTGTGGGAGAATAGAAGCGGAGATGTAGATGGTGTCGAAGTTATAATCAAATTAGAAGTCGCAGCAACTTCCTCTGGAGTTTGTGCTAAAGTTATATGAAACTCGTGTAAACCTTTTCGTTCTCTAAATTTTTTTCCATTTTCTAGATTTCTAGACCACATAACTACATTTTTGCAATTGACAACGTGTCTTAAGAGTAATAATTGATAGTAAGCCTGTATTCCAGATCCGATAATTCCAATCGAATTAATTGTTTTAGGAGCAAAAAGCTTTGCACAAATAGCACCAGCCATTGCTGTACGTAAATGCGTTAAAAATCCTTGGTCTAAAAAAATGGCTACAAGAGATCCGGTTTTCACCTCATAAAGATGAACAGAACTTTGTAGGTTTGAAATTCCATTTTTTATGTTATTAGAAAAATAAGAAGCTATTTTAACTGAATAATAGGGATCATCAATACAAGAAGCACATTTAATATGTAAATCCCCATAAATAGGGGCATTAAAATGCATATGAGTAACAGGGGGGGTTATTGTTTTTCCTGCAGAATAAGCTTTAAAAGCATCTTCAATAATTGGAATAAAAACTTCTAAGTTTAGTTCTTTTTGTAGATCTTCTATTGTGATAATTTTCATTAATTATTCTCATATTGCATTTAAATATTCAATCAACTCCTTGACCAATTATTATCTAAGTCAATTTTTCATAGCTTACAAAATTATTTGGTAAGAAAAATATGTCATGAACTGACTGAAAGTGTAGAATAGAAAACGGAAAACGCTTGTGCATGAAGTTTTACTTTCCAAGGATTTTGGCTTATAACTTCTAATTTTACATAGCCAGGTCTTTGAATAAAATGTCCTTGTTCAACTTTAATATAGGAAGAGTTTTTGTTAACTAAATCATTTTCTATAGCATAAGCAGCAAGGCCTCCTTGCATGGACCCTGTAAATGGATCTTCAGGAACACCAACGAGAGGAGCAAAACCTCTTGTATGAATGTTAAAAGACGGATCAAACGTTTCATTTGTCATGATGCAAAAAATAACTATTTTATCATTATTAGCAAACTTAATCATTTGTTGCATATTAGGTTCAATTTTTTCTAAAGCTTTCAAGTTTTTTGCTGTAAAATAAAGGTAATTATTTGTTTTTTCTAACATCAATGGTTTAGATAAATCAATCAAATCAGGGTTTATCTCAAGGCTTCTTAGCATTTCTCTTAAGTCATAATTAGCTGGTTTTAAATCAATGATAGGAGAATCAAAAATAAACTTTATATTGTTTAGATTACTATCATCAATAGTTACCTGCAAAATTCCAGCATTAGTTTCAATTGTTAATTCTCTGTTTTTAAACATTTGCTCCCGATACAACGTTTGTAAAGCTCCAACTGTTGCATGACCGCAAAATTTTATTTCATCGCCGGGAGGTGTAAAAAAGCGTAAACGAAAGTCTGCCAATGAGCTTTTTAATACAAAGCCTGTTTCTGACATATTCATTTCACGTGCAATCTTTTTCATAGTTTTATCGCTTAAAGTATCAGCTTCAAGAACTGTAACCGTTGGATTGCCACCGAAAAGTTCATTTGTAAATGCATCAGTATGGTAAATCTTATAGGTATGCATCATTTGTTAATCTCCAATTGATTTTATGTGATTGTAAATAGAACCCCTCGAAATCTTCAGATAATTTGCTACAAAGGGGGCCGCATTTTTAAAATTAAAAATTCCTTTGTAGTAAAGGAACTGCACTAATTCTTTTTTTTGATCCCTGTTAAGGTGATTTATAGAAAGGTTATTCTCTTGCAAATAATGTTCAATAGACTGGGCAATTTGCTCATCAAATTTCCCTCCAAACATTTCCACGGGATTTTCTGCGTCTTGCTCAATACTTAGAAATGAATTAAAAACTTTTTGCGCTTCTTGGAAAAAGCTTGTATCGACATTAATGCAGATTAAAGCAATAGGATGCTTTTTATCATCCCTAACAGTTATTGATGTACACTTCAAATCTCGTCCATCCCAGTTTTTTTTATAATAAGGGTTAAAGAAATCTGGAAACTGTTTAGTTTCAACATTTAATTCGTGTAAAGGGGATATGTCACCTACTTTTCTTTTTGAAATATTATGGTATAAAGCAACAATTTTCCCTTCGTTTAAATCATGCACAGCTATTTCTACAAAAGGGTGAAAGAGTTGAATACTGGCTTCAATCATGGGAATGTATGGTAAGATATATTTGTTTAAATTATTCATAATGACCTAAGTTTTGTATAAATTATAAGATTTTTTGAAATAATTGTCAAATTTAAACAAAATGTCTAAAATTATATAAAATTTTTTACGAAAAGAAATTTTTTTTAGTTTATTCTACAGGCCACCAAATAATGGCGATTTTCTCCACAGAAATATCGCTTTTTCTAGGCCTTATTTCTAATTTCTCAATATTTAAACTTTGAGGGTCGATGATGACAGGAATTCTAGAAATTTCATCTTGCATTTGAGTCTGAAGATCGTTTAGTTGTTGTCTTAGATTGTTGTATTCCTCTTCGGCTTGAGAAGCACTTTGACTATCTTTTGTCATTCTTCCGATTTTTCTAATAGAAGTATTTGCTTCACTAATTGTTCCTTTAGTGATTTTCTTTTTAAAAAACGCTCCTAGCATAGTTGAAATGGCAGCTAAAATCGTTTGTATTTTTTGCCATCCAGCTTGTTGTTGTTTTTGTGACATCTTATCTTGCGCACGTTTAATTTTGTCACCTATAATGGCAATTTTTTGGTTGTATTTTTCTTGAATTTTCTTAACGTTAATTTCTCTATTTTGATAGATTGTTCTTGTAACTAAGGATCTGAAATCAGCTTCTGATTGATTTTGTTCAGAAGTTAACCCAAGTTCAGGAAATTGGAATAGTGGGTAAATTTGGGTTTGATAAAGCCAAGAAATGAAAGTTTTGCTAAAACTTTTATAAGTTTTTTCTTGCATGAGACCAGCTGGTAGCTCTTCGTAGCGACTATCTGGTAAAGGTTGATTTTGTATGATCTGTTTAACATTTGCTTGAATGTCTTCTATTTGCCAATCGACATTTTTGCCATCATCGGCTGGATGAGAGATAAGATCAACAACTTTCCATAAATCTAATTTTGCCTTGGTATCGACAAAATGAAGCTTAGCGGAGCCTAAAATTAGTGGGCGATAAATGGGTGACGAGAGATTATCTTTTTTTACGTAATATTCTTCAATACCAGAGGGGACATTAGGCTTAAAATTACTGTAAGGATTAGGGCTTGACTCTATTTTATTCGTTTTAACTGATTTATCTAGATGATCTGTTAGTTTTTCAATTTGTGTTAACGTTAAAGGCCCTCGTAAATAAGACAAAGTCCATCGTGTTTCAAAAAGAAGAGGTTGTTTTTCATGAATACTTCTCATGATAAAAATACGTGTATTTGTAGCTGCTATCATTTCATCAATTTCTTTGCTATTAATATCGCCATTAGAAGCTACATTTAATCCTTCAATCATACGAGCTTTATCTCGTTCTGTTTGTAACCTACCAATAAACCATGTGCCACAGTTTGCTAAGCCTTTATAATCTAAATCCACAGGGTTTTGGGTAGCTAAAACAATACCTAAACCAAATGCTCTTGCTTGTTTTAGCATGGTAAGCATGGGTAACTTTGAGGGGGGCGAGGCAGTAGGTGGGAAAAAACCAAAGATTTCATCCATGTAAAAAATGGCTCGTAAATTAGATGTGCCAGGTTGTTTGCGCATCCACATAATCATTTGATTTAAAAGTAAGGTAACAAAAAACATTCTTTCCGTATCTGAAAGATGGGCAATTGAAATGATCGATAATTTTGGTTTTCCTTGCTCGTTATTCAGTAATTTCTGGATATCTAGACTTTCCCCTTCCATCCATGCTTGAAATCCAGGAGATGCTAAAAGATTATTTAAGTTAACAGCTAAATTGGTTCGCTCTTTACTGGAAAAAAATGTATCTAGTGCCATTGCGCCTATTTTATCAAACGAGGGGCGTTGTATCTGCTGAATTAGCATTTCAATGGTCACTTCTTTTCCCTCGGACCATGCATCTTCGATTATTTTTGAAAGAAGGATATGTTCTCGACTTTTAATCGGATCTGCATCGATTCCTAGCATTCCAAGTAAACTTGATGTTATAGAGCTTACTCTTTCTCTAACAGCGCTAGTATTGAGAGCTTGTTCTTTAGTAGGGGGAGAGAAAGAACCTAAAATGGAAAGGGGAATACCCGCTTTACTAGCAGGCGTGTAAATGGCCATTTCTACACTTTCTTTTAAACGCTCAATTCTTTTCCCATCTTCTTGCCATTTGGCAAGTCCATTTTTCCATTGCTCAGCTATAGTTTTTGCATATTCATCTACAGATTCCCCTTTTCTTCCAGCTTCTGCCGCATCAACCCAAGGGCGAAATTCTTCTGCTGATAATTCAGGGAATTGTAATAAAAGGTTACCCATATCACCTTTAGGATCGATAATAATAGCTGGAATTTTATTTAAAGCTGCTTCTTCAAGTAGTGTGATTCCAAGTCCGGTTTTACCACTTCCTGTCATTCCAACACAAACCGCGTGAGTTGTTAAAAACTTGGAATCATAATTAAAGACCTCTTTTGTCGTTTTTTTAAGTTTAGGGTCAAAAAACTTTCCTAAATAAAAAAAATTAGGTTTTTCAAATTCTTCCATATTTGATTCCAATAATGTTATTTTTACCTATAGCAAATTAACTTAAGCTTTTTGTTTTTATGATACATTATTTTGCTTTATATTTGATTTAAAACGAATAGAGCAATAATTATTAAGCTATAGCCGAAAACTTTTCTTAAAATGGATGTTTGCAAACGTTTTGCAAGATTTGCTCCCATTTGTGCGGAAAAGATAGAAATAATCCCAATGACAAAAAAAGCTGGTAAATAAAGATAGCCAAAATGAGTAGGGGAATCTTCTTTACTCATCCCGAGTAAAAAAAATGAAATTGAGCCAATTATGGCTGTTAGTAAAACAATAAAAGAAGATGTGCCAACTGCTTTTTTTAAGGGGATTTTAAATTTTAAAAGTACAGGTATAATTAGAATCCCACCTCCAATGCCAAGTAAAGTAGAAACTATTCCTATAAAAACTCCAGCAATAGTTAATGCATAAGAAGATTTGATTGTTGTTTCTTCAGAATGTGGCTTAATGGGTAAGATGAAATAAATCCCCATACAAATTTGAAAGAAAGCAAAAAAAACTTTTAATTGAGAACTTGGCAAAAAATCAGCGATTAATGAGCCAATAATTGACCCAACAGCTATTCCTGGAGCAAATAAAGTAAACACCTTCCATACAATATTTCCATTTTTATAGTGAAAATAAGAGGCAGAGGCTGCGGTAAATACCATAATGCCAAGAGATGTTCCAATAGCTGTTTTCATAACAAGATCATTTGGCATATGATGATATTGAAAAGAAAATAAAAGGGCTGGCACTGTAATGATTCCACCCCCAATTCCTATCAAGCCTGCAATTAATCCAGCAATAAGTCCAATAATGGCAAAAAGAATCCATTCTGTTACGTCCAACTGTACCCTCTTTTTTATTTCAACTAAATTTTAAGGTTTATAAGTTTTTATCAACTTTTTCCATAAAATAGATTTTTATTCCATAAATGTTTAAAATAGACTAAGTTGCATAAAAAATAAAATTTTTTCTTGTAAAGCTTTTGCAGTCCGTTTAAAAATAACTAAAGAAAAACTGTTAGAGGAAAAATATGCACGCAAATCGGGAAATTGTTTTAGTTTCAAGACCTACTGGAATGGCAAATGCAGAAAATTTTGCAATTGTTGACGCGCCTATGCCAACGATTCATGAAGGGGAAGTGTTGTTAGAAACTCAATATTTATCAGTAGATCCTTATATGCGAGGACGGATGAATGATCGTCCATCTTATATTCTTCCTTTCCAGTTAAATAAACCGATCACTGGAGGAATAGTTGGAAAAGTAGTGGAGTCTAAAGTACCTTCCATAAAGGTAGGAGACTATTATTCTGGTTTTCTTAATTGGGCAGATTATAATGTGGCAAAGCAAAATGAAATACAAAAAGTTGACCCTAATTTAGCCCCTCTTTCAACATTTCTTGGGACTTTAGGAATGCCAGGTTTGACAGCTTACTTTGGTTTATTAGAAATTGGCAAACCACAGGATGGAGAAACGGTAGTCATATCTGGAGCGGCCGGTGCTGTTGGATTAACTGTTGGACAAATTGCAAAGATAAAAGGATGTAGGGTTGTTGGTATTGCAGGAAGTGATGACAAAATCAAGACTTTACTAGATTTTGGATTTGATGCCGCCGTTAATTACAAAAGCCCTCATTTTAAAGAAGAACTAAAAAAAGCCTGTCCCAATGGAGTAGATATTTATTTTGATAATGTTGGCGGCAGCATTACTGATCTTGTATTACAAATGATTAATAAATTTGCAAGAATCGTGATTTGTGGCCAAATTTCCATGTATAATCAAGAAAAAATAGATACCGGCCCGAGAAACTTTAGTATTCTTTTAACTCGCAGTGCTTTAGCTCAAGGATTTATAATAGCAGACTATGCGAAGAGATTTACAGAAGGTCAGAAGTTTTTGAGCGAATGGGTAAAAAATGAAAAACTCAAATCAAAAGAGACAGTTACGACTGGCTTAGAAAATGCACCAAAAGCTTTTATTGGACTTTTCAAGGGGGAAAATACCGGGAAACAAATCGTAAAAGTTAAATAGTAATGATCAACTCTAAAAAAGAGTATTTGCTCAAAAAAAGTTTTTGGGATGAGTTTTTATCCTCAGGTTGTTTATTGCAAAATACTAAAAATCAGTTGTTGCTAGGTTGTGGTTCTTTTCAAATTTTGGAAAAACACGACCCTTGCAAAATCAGTTTTTATTTTCCTGATTTTTTTTTGGAGGAAAAAAAACCATGGTTTCTGTTTGAGAAAACATTTCTTGTAGAAAAGCAAGTTTTTCTTGAATGTTTACCAAAAAAGTTGAAGTCTTCGCAGGCTTTAACATGGAATTTGAATGGGAAGCAAAATTATCAAAAAGCTTTTAATGATGGTAAAAAAGCATTTGAAACAAATCTGTTAAAAAAAATTGTTCTTTATGTTTATGAAATGTGTTCATCCTTTTCAAGCAATAAATTGCCATTTTTAATTGAAAAGGCTTTAAATAAACAGAATTCTTTTAGCTATGGTTTGTGGGATAAAACAAGCGGAATGATCGGGGCAACACCTGAACTTCTTTTTTATTATTCTTCTCTTAAAAAAAGTGTAGAGACTGTAGCTTGCGCTGGTACTAAATCTGTTGAAATAAACGAATCAGATTTTTTAACTCATGCTAAGGATCGAATTGAACATGATTTTGTGGTCAAAGGCATTGTGGATGCATTTAAAGATTATGCAACTATTAAGCAAAATCCACTTGAGATAAAAAAATGTGGGAGTATTCAACATTTATTTACAAAATTTTCTTTAACCTTACAAAAAGGGCTTTCGTTTGAAAAAATTGTTAAGCTGTTGCATCCAACACCGGCGCTTGGTACTTATCCGAAAGAGATTGGTTTTGACTTATTGAAAAAATATAATAAAGAAATGCCAAGATATAGATATGGAGCACCATGCGGTTACTATGATCCTTTATCTGGAGATGGACTATGTTACGTTGCAATAAGAAATACACAATGGTTTAAAGAGAAAGCCTACATTTTTGCTGGAGGGGGAATCGTTGAAAATAGTGAGTTTGAAGAAGAATGGCAAGAAATCCTTTTGAAATTAGAAACGATTAAAACAAATTTATCTTTATGAACCTTCTCGTCGAAGAAAACCAATTAATTGTTAAGCATGTTTTGCAAAATCTATGTGATAGTGGCATAGAAGAAATAGTAATTTGTCCAGGTGGGAGAAATGCTCCTTTTGTAAGTGCTTTAGATCAAACTAGTTTTTTTAAAGTTTGGTATTGGTCCGAAGAAAGATCGGCAGCATTTTTTGCCATTGGCAGAATTAAAGCTACCAATAAACCGGTTGCTATCATTACAACTTCAGGATCTGCAGTAGCTGAATTATTCCCAGCTGTAATGGAAAGCTTTTACTCTAATTTACCCCTTCTTTGCCTCACTGCTGATAGACCAAAAGAGATGAGAGGTACAGGGGCACCTCAAACTGTTAATCAATACAATATTTTTGGCGTGTATACACCATTTTTTAAAGATGTTGAAGAAGAGGAATTTACACTGAAAGATTGGGATTTAACAAAACCTGCGCATCTTAATATTTGCTTAAGTGAACCGTTAGAGCTGGACTTTGAGCCTTTTAAAATTAATATTGCAAAGGTTGAAAAACCGAAAAAAAAATATTTGTATTCTTTGGAAATAGAAAAATTTTTTGAAAGAAATTCTTATCCTTTTGTCATTGTAAGTCATATTCCGTTTTCGGCTATTCATTCTGTATGCCAATTTCTAAAAAACTTAAAGGCTCCCCTATATTTAGAGGCTAGTTCACAACTTAGGGAGCACCCTGACTTACAACAATTTCGAATCCATTTTTCTGAAAACTTGTTGGAAGAAGCTTTAGCAAACCAATATCCGATTGACTCAATTTTGCGAATAGGGGGAGTTCCAACCCTTAAATTTTGGAGGGTTTTAAATAAGCTAAAAGGAAAATTTGATCTTTTGTCAATAGATGTAAAGGAGTTTCCAGGAATTACTTGGGGAAACCATATACAATATGCCTTAGATCGTTTGCATGAGATCCAAATTTCTACATTTTTTGATTTTACTAATTGGAGTAAAAGAAATTTAGAAAATGTTAATTTTTTATATCAATTAATGAAGGAAGAACCATTAGCTGAGCCAAGCCTTATTCATTCCTTATCAAAAAAAATTGCCGAGCAATCGATTGTTTATTTAGGCAATAGTTTACCCATAAGAGAATGGGATGGCTTTGCGAATAGTTTGTATAAAAATAGCACCTATTATTCTTCAAGAGGTGTCAATGGAATTGATGGGCAATTGTCTACTTTTTTAGGTCTTACAAACCCTTTAAAAAACAATTGGGGAATATTTGGAGATCTTACAGTACTATATGATATGGCAGCGCCCTGGATTATAAAACAGTTGCCAGAAACCATTTTTAGTTTGGCGATTATTAATAATGGTGGAGGTAAAATTTTTGAAAGGATGCATGCTAGCAAAAGTATGCTAAATTCCCATGATTATCAATTTGAACAATTTGCCAAAATGTGGAATTTATCTTATGAAAAGTGCAACTGTTTACCTAACACACTTGCCTGCGGGAAACCACATGTTTTAGAAATAATACCTGATAATGACTCAACAACTATATTTTGGAAAAAATGGTTAGCTTTCATCAAACAAAACTAAATCTTCATGTTATTCATGGTTTTTTAGGACAACCAACAGACTTTGACTTTGTTGAATGTGAGAATGTTACAGTTATCAAACACTCTATTTGGGATAACATGAAAGATACTTGCGATTTTTCTAGCTGGTCTCAAAACTTTATTCAAAAAATAGAGCCTGGGTTTAATCTATTAATGGGGTATTCACTCGGAGGTAGACTTAGCTTACACTTACTTGAAATGTTTCCTTCTTACTGGAAAGGGGCTATTTTTATTTCTACCCATCCTGGAATAGATTGTGAAAAAGAAAAAAAAGATCGCTACATTAATGATAAAAAATGGGCAGATATATGGCTAAAAGAAGATTGGACTCATGCCTTAAATCAATGGAATGCCCAAAAAGTTTTTAAAACGACTTCTAAAGAACAAAAAAAATATGAAAAAACATTTAATAGAGAATGGCTAGCTAAAGCTTTAGTTAATTTTTCTTTAAGTCGTCAAAAAAACTTTAAGTTTTTTCTTGAATCAATAAATATACCTTTACTCTGGCTTGTGGGGCAAAACGATGAAAAATTTGTCTCGTTAAGTGAACATTTATTATTTCGCAACCAGCATTCATCAAAGATAGTGGTCAAAGATGCAGGTCACAGAATACATTTAGATCAACAGTCATTATTTACTAAGATACTTAAAAATTTTATACAGGAAATAGAGTATGTCAGTCACACTTGAACATCAATGGATGTCAGTAAAAAGTTATCAAGATATTAAGTTAGAGAAAAATGAAGAAGGAATTGCCAAAATTACGATCAATCGTCCTGAAGTGCGCAATGCTTTTCGACCTTTAACTGTTATGGAGTTACAAAACGCTTTTGATATCTGCCGAAATGATTCATCTGTTGGAGTTATTATTTTAACAGGAGAAGGTGAAAAAGCTTTTTGTTCTGGTGGTGATCAAAAAATAAGGGGCGATGAAGGGTATTTAGGGGATGATGGAATACCACGTCTTAATGTTTTAGATTTACAAAAACAAATTCGCTCTTTACCAAAACCAGTCATTGCTATGGTAGCGGGTTACGCAATAGGGGGAGGCCATGTTTTACATTTGGTTTGCGATTTAACAATTGCTGCCGATAATGCAAGATTTGGACAAACAGGGCCAAAAGTTGGATCATTCGATGGGGGGCTTGGAAGTAGTTATCTCGCTCGAATTGTTGGACAAAAAAAGGCTCGTGAAATTTGGTTTTTATGCCGTCAATATGATGCAAAACAAGCCTTAGAAATGGGACTTGTCAACCATGTTGTTCCTTTATCAGACTTGGAAAAAGAAACTTTACAGTGGTGTCGAGAAATTTTACAGCATTCTCCTTTATCTCTTCGTTGTTTAAAGGCTGCTATGAATGCTGATTGCGATGGACAAATTGGTTTACTCGATTTAGCTGGCAACGCAACTTTAATGTATTATATGACTGAAGAAGCGCAAGAAGGCAAAAATGCGTTTTTAGAAAAAAGAAAACCTGATTTTTCCCAATTTGAAAGATTACCATGAATACAGCAGAATTATCACAACCGAATAAATTTAAAGCCTGGCTACTTGCAGCTAGGCCTAAAACATTAGCAACAGGCTTTATTCCTGTATGGACGGCTACATGGACAGCGTATGTACAAGGATTTGCTATTAATTGGTTTTTAGCTTTTTGTGCAGCTATGGTTGGTGTTTGGATAACAATCGGTACAAATCTTTTTAACGATGCAATCGATTTTAAAAAAGGCTCTGATACCAATGAACGTTTAGGGCCTGATCGAGTTACGCAAAAAGGGTGGCTGTCTTTTAATGAAGTGATGTTAGGAGGACTAATTAGCTTTGTAATAGCTGAATTTTTCGGTGCACCATTAATACTTGCTGCAGGCTTGCCTTTACTTTTTTTAATGATAGCTTCTCCCATTTGTGGTTTTTGTTATACGGGGGGGCCTTTTCCCTTAGCCTATTATGGTTTTGGTGAACTATTCGTAATGATGTTTTATGGTTTTGCAGCCACGTTGTCGAGCTATTATGTTCAGACCGGACAAGTCAATACGCTTATTTTTGTAGAAGCCTTACAGTTCGGATGTCTTGCTTGCAATGTTATAACAACAAATAATTTAAGAGATATTGAAGGGGATCAAAAAAGTGGAAAAAAAACTTTAGTTGCTCGCTTTGGTAAAACCTTTGCAAGAATTGTAATTACAATCAACGCGATTATTCCTTTCATCCTTATGAGCTATTGGTATAAAGAAGGGTATTCTTTAAGCGCATTCATGAGTGCAATACTAATCCCAGCTGCGGCTATTTATCTTTATAAAATTTGGACAACAAGTCCAAGTCGTATTTATAACAAATTTTTAGCTTTAGCTGCAGCCATTCAACTGTTATTTGGAATTATTTTATGGATCAGTCTTCTTATTTAACTTGCGCTTACGCTCCTTATGAACTTGTAAGTAATGGTGTTATCAAAAGTTATCAAAATTATTCTGTAAGAAAAGGGGCGCTTTTGCGTTTTACTTTTGCACCAGATTGTATAGGATATGCTGATTGTCATCCTTGGCAAGAACTTAACGATCTTTGTTTAGATGATCAATTGACAAACTTAAAACAAAAAAAAATAACCCCTTTATTAGCTCAATCTATCCAGTTTGCAAAACTCGATGCAATGGCAAGGCAAAATAAAACCAATCTGTTAGAGGGGTTGCCTTTACCACTAGGTCATTTTCTTCTAACTGTTTTGAACGAAAAGAGCTATTTGATTATTCAAGATAAACTTCAAGAGGGGTTTACCGATTTTAAAATAAAGCTTGGCAAAGATATTGAAAATGAAACCAATTGGTTAATAAGAATACTTCTAGATTATGATATTAAAGTAGCTCTTGATTTCAATTGCCATCTAACAAAAGAGCAATTTTTGGTTTTTCTTAAAAAAATTAGTTCTGTTAGGGAAAAGATCTATTTTTTTGAAGATCCATTTGAAGGTTGTGAAAGGGAAGACCAAACAGATTATGGAATTGATAAATGTGTTTTACAAACCATAAATAAGCATAAAAAAAGTGTGGCCGTTTTCAAACCTGCTATTCAATCCTTGGAAACCTTTCAAAAAGAGATCCCTAATCGCAATATTATGGTCACATCTTATCTGGATCATCCTTTTGGTCAAGTTTGCGCTGCTTATTACACGGCTTTACTTTTTAAACAAAATCCAAAACATTGTTTAAAACACGGCCTTTTAACCCATTATTGCTATTTAGAAAATAACTTTAGCCGCCATTTAGTGCAAAAAGGACCTAATTTTACTCCACCAAAAGGGACGGGTTTTGGTTTTGATGAAGAACTACAAAAGCTTTCCTGGCAACTATTATGACAATAAATATTGACTGGACATCTGAAGAAACACATGTGTTATTTAATCCCCGTTTACCTCATAAAGAACTTGAGATTATCAGACGTTATGAACTTAAGCTTAACTCTTATAAAGGAATGATATGGGTTATGACATCGGGAGTAACGCAAACACAAAAAAGTTTAAAATTTGTCGGTTTGACTAAACGGGCTTTTTTATGTTCAGCACAAGGTGTAGTCAAGCATTTATCAATTAATAGTCATGATCGGATCTTAAATCCATTGCCATTATTTCATGTAGGTGGACTTGGAACAATGGCTAGAGCCTATATTTCAGATTGTCAAATTTTTCATCAAGAAGAATGGAGGTTAGAGAAATTTGTAAGGCAGCTTACTGAAAAGCAAATTACAATCACTTCTTTAGTGCCAACTCATGTATATGACATTGTTGAAAGGCAAATTTCTTCTCCCTCAAGTTTAAGAATAGCGGTGGTTGGTGGTGGTGCCATTTCATCTCAATTGGTGGAAGCTGCTAAACAGTTAGGTTGGCCAATTTGTCCAAGTTATGGATTAACAGAGGCAAGTTCTCAAGTAGCAACGGCAATCCCTAATAAAAATGAGTTAATTATCTTGCCTCATATGCAAGCAATAGTTAATGAAGAGGGTTTTATCTGTTTAAAAAGCACAAGCTTGTTAGATCTGTATGCTTATCTTAGTGAAACAGATGTAAATTTTATGGATCCTAAACAGGAAGGGTGGCTAATTACTGAAGATCGAGGAATTATTGAAGGAAGTATAGTCAAAATAAAAGGGAGAAATAGTGATTTTGTAAAGATTGGAGGGGAAAATGTAATTCTCCCCATTTTGCAAAGTAAATTTAACGATGTCAGAATGCGACTTGGCTATTTACAAGAAGGGGTAATTATTGCTGTTCCAAACCAACGCATAGGTCATGAGATACAACTAATAGTGGAAGGGGAAAAATCGGATCAACTTGAAAAAGTTTTAAAAAAATTTCATGATCTGGTTAACCCCTATGAAAAAATAAGAGTCATTCATTTTGTTCCCAATCTTCCAAAATCGCCGCTTGGTAAAGTGTTACTTGGTCAATTAAAACAACTTATTGGTTAAATTATATTTTATAATCTCTAAGGAGCATTGAATAGAACAGCATCTCTATGGATTGCCTATGACATTCGCAATGTGAAAGATCCAATTCTTGTTTTAAAGAAGTACATCGCTTACTCAAAAAAATGGAACATTTAATATATTAGAGATTAACAGAATCAGATAATAAATTTTTGCGATTTGGCCATAACATCTGTTTAAAACCTGCCTCCCAATTTTAGGTAAATTAATTACCCAAATCAAGAAGCCTATCAATATCTTTGCTAAATCATCCAAAATTTCACTAAACCATCTCAGCTAATTTCTCCTTTACAAAAGGTGGATTTAGCTCTATTGAAAAAGCACCTTTAACAGGTATCATTGCTACAATCATAATGCAAAAAAATTGTAAGCATATTTTGTCATCACTTTTTTCCCTGTTACAAAAATAGGAGGAACAAAAAATATGTCTTTTTTGAGGCGCCTAACATCATCTCTAAAAAGTCTTCATTCTTTTGCTTGTACAATTCATAAAACAAACTAACTTTCCAACCTGTTTTTTAAGCATATATTAGAAAGTTAAAAAGCAGAAAAATTTTTAAAGTATTACTCTGCAATCATATAAATTAAATTTATAGATGTAAGATTTATGATCTTACATCTATTAAACCCTAAGAATTATCTATTGTTTTTGATTACGGAATCAAATAGTTTTCAAAAAAACATTTATCTCTTTTCTAAAAATAATATCTCTATTAAATCTTAACTATCAATCTAAAGGTAATTCTTTATGTCATAAATTTTAAAAGATTATGGGGGTTAGATGTTACTCAATAAAAATAAAATGCTTTATTGTTTTTTATTTATGACCTTAATTTTATTCACAAAAGTAGAATCACAAACAATACCAGCTGTAACTGACTTTAGAGCCATTACTGGTATCGAAAGATTTGCTAATTTTACTATCCCAGCTTATCTTTTAAGTTGGAAATATACAATACCTCCTAATGCTGATCTTTCAAGAAGTTATTTTGTTATAAGTATTGGAAACGCAGCCAGAACAAATAGACTTTTTGTAAACAGAATAAAAATTACTAAAAGATCTTTTTTGGTACCAACAAATAATTGGAACGATGTTGTAAGACCTGGAGACACAGCAGTATTTTTAATCACGCCTTTTATAGCAGAAAATGGAGGCGCGCCAGTTCGAGGGCCAACGACTCAAACAACTATTTTTCGCCCCAGAAACTTCTAATTTATGCAAAAAAATTCTACATTTTTTTTGCAATTATGAGTGTAGCAATGCCACCTGTTAAAGGTACTTTTTCAATAGAGCTAAATCCAGCTTTTTGTAAAAGAGAAATTAGCTGAGATGGTTTAGTGAAATTTTGAATACTTTGGCAAAGATATTGATAGGCTTCTTGATTTTGGGTAATTAATTTACCTAAAATTGGGAGGCAGGTTTTTAAATAGATATTATGGCCAAATCGTAAAAATTTATTATCTGGCTCAGTTAATTCTAATATACTAAAGGTTCCATTTTTTTTGAGTAAGCGATGCACTTCTTTAAAACAAAGAATGGGATCTTTCACATTGCGAATACCATAGGCAATTGTGACAGCATCGACACAACTTTTGTCTAAAGGAATTTTTTGAGCATCAGCACAAATATACTCAAAATTGTTAGTAATATTTGCCTTTGCCTTTTCCTTAGCGCAGTCCAGCATTTCTTGGCAAAAATCGAGTAAAATGGCTCTTTTTAAAGATTGATTTAAACTGGCCACGGTAAAAGCTATTTCACCAGTCCCAGAACATATATCTAATAGAATTTCAGGCTTGTTTAAACTTTTAGCGAGTTGTTTGTTCCAATATTTATGAAGTTTAAAGGATAAGATGGAATTTGTTCGATCGTACTGAGTGGCAATTGAACCGAACATATTTTGGATGCTTTTTGGATTATTCTTATTGTATTTAATCATTTGCACTGTTTTTCATCATGTTTGCATAAGGTGCAGGAAAAATTATCATTACAATCTTCTTTTAATTTTGTAGGGTCTCTACCACAAGCACCGGGTTTTATAGTGCTTTTGCCTTTAACTAATAAACTAAATCCAAGCAAAGCGAGTGCAATAGATACCATAATAAAAGCTACGGCTGCTGTAACTAGTATAGTAGACATGAAACATTCTCCTAAAGTAAGCCAACAATACCATTATACCATTTTATACAATAGATTAATTTAAAAAATCTTTATAAGCTTCTTCTTGTAGTTCTTCCAAAGTAAATTCTTCTTCCATAAAAACTAAATTTTCACTTTTATGGGTAAGTTTAAACTTGATAGATTCACTAGAATATTGTGTGATGGTAAGTATGATGTCATAAAAAAGGGGAACATCTAAATAAGATATTTCCTTTTTTATAGAATCAGCAGCTTTCTTAATTACACCACTTGGTTCAAAAGTTGAAAGATTAAGGGTTAAACCTCGTTCAAAAAGTTCGTTTAAGTTTGAAAATCCCTTTTTTAATTCAGTGACAACTAAATGATAGCATTCATTTAAAAAAAGTTTTTTTTCTTCTTCGTTTAAAAAATCGCAATTATTATTTTGGATTAAATAGTTTTGGGTAAATTTGTAAGAGGCAGAAATGCTCATTTCTCTTAAATTTTTTAACGAATCATCGATCTTTTGTAATAGTAAATTAACTTGAAGAACGCCCACCTTTCCAATGTATTGGTAAAGAGAAATAGTAATTTTACGTCCAAGGATTTTATATTGATAATCTTTAAGTGTTATGTGTGTGTTGTTATTAAACTCTATAAGAGGTGTAAAAACTGGTGAATTGGATGAAATTTGCAAAACATCTCCTTAACTAACTTTTATATTAGAGATAAAAAAAAAAGCCTCAAAACTTATGGCTTTGAGGCAAGATTTTTTTTTTAAGTTTAATCTAGATAATCATCATCTTCATCTTCATCCACATCAAACTCATCTTCCTCTTCAGGAATTTCTATTTTTTTAGGAGCGACTTTAGGTATAGGTTTAGCAGTGGTTGGCTTTTTTGGAGCACTTGGGACAAAATCCACCCATATTGGTGAACTCCAAGCCATATGGCCATCTTCTTGTGTTACTCTTATATAGTAATAAACAAAAGGAGGCTTTTTATCTTTAGCATTAATTGTAACTTGATCTAGTGGAACTAAGTCATCGTAAGCAAAATCAAAATTGTAACCTTCTGGTTCATAGGTATGAATTACTTTACCATTGCGAATGATTTCAACTAATTTAATTTTTTTGGTTCCTGCAACGTAACCCGCTAGATGTCGATTAATTAAAAGACCATGTTTTTGAGCTGTAGAAACTTCACCACCCATTGGAACGCCAGCTAATTGTAGGCCGACTATAATTTTTTCCCCAGTCGTTGCATAACAAGCTCTTCTGTAGATTGCGTCAAATAAAGCGCTTCTTGTTTGCTCTTCACAAATGATAGCTGTAAGGCCAGGTGTATATTGTACTTGATCACCTTCATAAAATGAGCTGTAAAAACCCCGATCGTCAAGTCCTCCGCCAACAAAGCCAAATCTTAAATTTTTATTCAAAGCTTTTTGAATAGAGCCTTCAGCGGCTTCTTGCATCCCTTTTTTTCCTTTTGTTGAAATCGGTAAGGGATTGCCATCTTTTTTAGAGCATTCAGAAGATCCCCAAGCATTATAGATTTCAACAACTCTTTCAAACTCTGGGTCAAAATTTTCAAAATTATATTCGACCCCTTTACCCATTGTAAAAGTTGGTATAGAAATAATTTCTTTGGGAGAAAAACTTTTATAGATTTTTTGCAAAGTGCTATTTTTAGATTCTTTTTTTCTCAAAATCTGCTTTTGATCTTTAGCATAGATTATTTGTCTTGCCCCTTCTTCACCGGGTTCTCCTTGCCATTGAAAGCCAACAAACGTATTAAAACGGTCTGCTTCATCAAATTCTAAAATGCTTTGAACGATTGTTTTCCATACATCGTTAGATGTTTCTTCGCTGCTTTCAAAAGGTGAGCATGCAAAAAAGTTAAATGCTTTTTCATCGCGAATGTGTCTTAAGCAGCTTTCGATATTTTCTGTTGAATCAATCCTTTCTGATTCCCCATGTAAAACACCCCAAAATAAATGCTCGTTATTGTCTGCAAAACATTTAATTGGCGATGATTGGAAAATTTCTTTTGTATGAGTGTTACGAAGACGGATGGTATAAACACCTGGCTCATTGAAATAAAGATTTGGCAAAGTGATAAAACCAGTCTCTGGAACAAATATTTTCCAATTTAAATTTTCTCTTAAATATTCATGGGATAATTCAATTAAAGTTTCATCAGGTGCATAGCTTGTTAAATTGCCATATTGATCTTCAAAACGCACAACAACATCAAAACGTTTGTTTCTCGATACAAAAGAGGGAGTTAATATTTTAATTGTTTTTAAAGTATTGCCCCTAATATCCATAGTAAACAATTCTGGTTCACCATAGTTTCCTTTGCCTGTCGGATCTACTTGTAAAGCAAATGTGCGACGTCTTTGTGATTGAGTTTGCGCTCTTGTACCATTTTCTTTATCTTCAACTCCTTTAGGAGAGCCAACATAAATGGTGAAATTATTACCAGCTTCTAAAGCTGTAGGTAAAACAAATTCAAAATGTGGGCAAATGTTGTCAGCAACTTCTATTTCTTTTGCTTGTAAGGGTTTACTATCATTGACTTGAGCATAAATAACGTTAGATGTTTTTTTTAAATTAGCAGAAGGGATTTCCCAATCTATGTCTCGTCCTTTACTCATTAAATCAAAAGAAATTTTTGTTCCTTTAGGAAGGGATGTTGCTGGTGTATAAATAAATTTCCAAGTGTTAATTTCGCCAGCTCGGGTATGGGATGGCTCGCAGAAGCAAATTGATCTACGCATGTGATGCAAACTCCATCAGTTTAGGATTAGTGTTGTATTTTGCCCTAATGGTTATTCTTTTTCAAGTTGCAAATATGTATTCATTCTTAGCTTTATAATTTATGTTTACAATGTTTGTATCAACTTAATTTGCTTTATTAAAGTCATTTTAAATTTCTCTATTCATTTTTGTGTGTAAGATCAGTTATAAAGAATTTTTTGATGAAGGACAATCGATAATGGCGACTCTTTGTACACTTTGTGAAAGTGAGATTACATTTAATGAAGTTTTTGACCAAAGTTTGAGTTTTTGTTGTCATGGTTGCCAAGCTGTTTATCAAATCATCTCTTTAAAAAATGAACTTGAACTAAAAAAAAATCATCCTATCTTTAAGCAAGCGATTGAATTTGGATTAATATCTAATCCTACCTTATTGCAGGAAATCGCAAACAAGCAAAATACGAACAATTTTTCAAATATAGAAAAGATTTATTTACAAGTACAAGATATGTGGTGTCAGTCTTGTGCTAAAATCATAGAATATGTGCTACAAAAGCAAGAGGGGATAAAAAGCTGTCTAGTAGATTATGCAACTGATGTCGCCATAATTGAATTTTCTCCGATGTATTTATCAAAAGATGATTGTATTACGTTAATTAAAAAAATTGGTTATGAAGCAAGCTCTTTTGAACAATTAACAACTAATCAATCTAAACAATCCTTTTACCGTTTAAGTGTTAGCGCCTTTTGTGCTTTAAATGTGATGATGTTCACATCGCCTATATATGCAGCCTATTTTTTTGAAGACGTTGAAATGTGGACCTTTTATTTTGCTCTTCTTAGCGGCTTCTTAAGTATCCCATCTATTTTTTATTGTGCTATACCTATCTATAAAAGATTTTGGAATTGTTTAAAAATTAAGATTTTAGGGATGGAGAGTTTAGTAGTTATTGGAATTGTTAGTGGATCAATTCTCTCTTTTAAAAATTTATTTTATTTTAACCCTCATGTTTATTTTGATTCAATTTCAGTAATTATTGCTTTCTTACTTTGGGGTAAAGCGATTGAATCAAAAGCTAAGTTTTCAGCAAAAGCGGCTTTTTTAAGAATTACAAAAATGTTGCCCAAAAAACTCAGAAAAAAAATTGATAATGAGTTTAAAGAAGTTGCTTTAAAGGAAGTAAAGGCAAATGACGAGATAATGCTTTCTATTGGGGAAAAAGTTGGTGTGGATGCTCAGATGTTAGAAGGAGAAATGTTATGTGATGAAGCTCATTTAACAGGCGAACCCCATTTTGTTTACAAGCAAAAAGGAGATTTTGTAAAAAGTGGCTCTACCATAAAAGAGGGGTGGGGAATTTGTAAAGTAGTGGCTGGTGAAAAAGAATCTAATTTTACAAAGATCTTTGAGAGCATTGAGCATACTTTAAATCTCAAACGGCGGATAGAGAGTGTAACAGATTCTTTTAGCAAGATACTCGTTCCCATTATTATTTTTTTGACTATTGGAGTAGGGTTTTATTGGTTTTCTATTGGAAGTAAAGATCCAATTTCCATCATGATGGCTGTATTGTTTATATCTTGCCCTTGTGCAATTGGAATAGCTATACCATTAGTCGAAGCTCATTTGTTACAAGATTTAGCGCAAAAAGGTATTATCATTCGAAATAAAGATGTTTTACAAATTTTAGGTAAAGAAACTATTTGGATATGGGATAAAACTGGTACTTTAACAGAAGGCACATTATCAGTTAGTAAGGGACTTACTAATTTAACAAATTGCCAAAAAAGGATTTTAAAAAGTTTAACAGAAAAATCTAAACATAATATTTCTAAAGCTATTTATCAATCCATAGAAGAACCAGCTTATGCTTTAAACAACATCAAAGAACAAATTGGGAAAGGTATTTTTGGTGAGCTTGATGGAACCCATTACTATTTAGGTTCCTTATCTTTTCTTGAACAATTATTTCCAAAATTAGAAGTTGAGAAAAATTTTTCCTGTCAAACAAATGTATATTTCTTTACGGATAAGGAAATTATAACCACTTTAGAGTTGCATGATGTCTTAAGAAAAGATGTTGAAAATTTGCTCCATTCAAGTTCAATACAAAAGGTGTTACTCTCGGGCGATAATGAAAATGTCGTTTCTCATTTTGCAAAAGATCTTTTTGATGAATATTATGCACAACAAACTCCTTTTCAAAAAAAGGGTATAGTCGAAAATTACCAAAAACTTGGTCATACAGTATGTATGTTTGGCGATGGGGTCAACGATGCTTTAGCAATGGTTCAAGCAAACGTTGGTGTATCCTTAACCAATGGAGCCGAAATTACTATTCAAGTCTCAGATGTATTAGTCGATCCAAGTACCATTAAAACATGGAAAAAAGTCGTGGATCGTGTAATTTTAGCAAGAAGGATTTTCAAGCAAAATTTATTTTGGGCTTTTATCTATAATAGTTTAGGGATTGCTTTAGCGTCATTTGGTTTATTAACCCCTTTATTTGCAAGTATTGCAATGGCTTTAAGCAGTATTTTTGTCATCCTTAATTCTAAAAGGGTTTGTGAAAGGTATAATTGGGGGCTTTAAAACAACAAATATATGTTTTTTAGAAAAGATATCTTAGTGTTTGCTTTTCTTATTTTCATTAAAATATTTATTTATTCCGAAAGCTATCATGAACTAGCTGTATGTGCCATTTTTCAAAATGAAGCCCCTTATTTAAAAGAATGGATAGAGTTTCATAAATTAGTAGGTGTTTCAAAATTTTATCTTTATAACAACTTAAGTCAAGATAATTATCAGACGGTTTTACAGCCTTATATAGAGAATGAAGAAGTGACATTAACTGAATGGAACTTCAATACAAATTACGATGGGAGCAATTGGCCTACAATTCAAACTATGGCATATAACCATGCGATCAATAACTCAAAAGGTAAAGTAAAATGGTTAGCTATCATTGACACAGATGAATTTCTTTTCCCGGTAGAAAAATATTCTCTGATTGAATTTTTACAAGATTTTGAAGATTTTGCTTCCATTGCAGTTAATTGGCAATTATTTGGCACATCTTTTGTAAAAAAAATAAATGAGAATGAATTGATGATTGAAAAGTTAATTTATAAAGCAAATACAAACTATTTAGAAAACACTCATATTAAATCTATTGTAAGACCTGAATTTGTTGAATATTGCCTAAATCCCCATTTTTGCATTTTGAAAAAAGGATATTGCCAGGTAGATACAAATAAACAACCTTGCTATGGCCCTTTCAACAATATTTTAATCGATAAGTTAAGGATTAATCATTACTGGACAAGGGATGAATATTTTTTCTATCATGTAAAATTTCAAAGACGAGCACTTTGGCAAGATCAATATATATTTGAAAAAGCTAGAGTTTTGAATAAAGAAGGGGATTTATCAATTTACAAATACCTTCCTGAACTTAAAAAAAGGATAATAGCGGTAAATTAATTACCTAAAATGAGTTGTTTATAATATTTAAGTTTAAGTTTTACTATTTTAAGCTTTAAAGATTTAACTAATTTTTTAAATTCAGATGTGTATTTAAAAGATAACAATTTGTCATAAATGGGGATTAAATCTAAAAGTTGATAGATATTGTCTATGGGCTTTTTGGATGACCAAACTCCTGTTGAATGAATGCGATATGCTGTCATTTGAAGAGGAATGCATCCTATTGGACCAAACTGCGCACAAGCCATATTAAACATCCAGTCCACAGTAAAAGTTTCAAAAATAGAAGGCGGAAGTTGCTGAACAATGTTTTTTCTGTACATGCAAGTAGAGAAATTTCCAATCACATTGGTTTTTATTAAATCTTGTGTCGTATAAGTTTTTTTCTCTAAAGGTACAGAATGTTGAAAGATGTCTTTATCATTTAAATATAAAAGTAAGCCATTAAAACACATGCTATAAGTTGGATGATTATCTAAAAAATCAACTTGTTTTTGCAATTTGTCTTTTGCGATCCAATAGTCGTCTCCTTCTAAAATCGCAATATATTCTCCTTGGCATGCTTTTAAACTTCTTTGCAAGTTTTTTGTAATTCCAAAATTTTCTTTATTTGGTAATAAATAAATCAAATGAGGATGTTTTTGTTGATATTGTTCTAAGATTTTTTTGGTACCATCAGTCGAGCAATCATCCGAGATGACTATTTCAAAAGGAAAAGATACATTTTGTTCTAAAATACTATTAATAGCTTGAGCAATATATTTTTCATGGTTGTAACTTGTGACTAAAATACTAACTTTTACCATGATTTTTTTCCTTTAATTTATAAATTAGCTATTATTAAAATCGTTTTTATTATTTCAATCAAGTTCTTGTTAATTAAGATTGTTCAAAATATTTTCTAATTGATTGAGTTTGCTTTGATTGTTTTCTTTCCACGCAACTCTTTCTTCGTAAAATTCTTGAATCTGTTGATCAACAGTTTCTTTTGTTAAAAGTTTACCAAAGGGTAATGATGAACCTTTAAACATTTTTTCAAAAATAAGATTTCCAACTGTAGATGTAAAATGGCTACAATCGGAATACAAATTTTTTACACCTTCTATTTCTTGTCTTGTCACTAAATTAAAGCCTGAAAAATCCCATATAGGGAAAATTTGGGCAAGCTCTCTTTTTAATAAATCTAGATGAGAAGAGTAGCCCCTTTGACATAAAGCTTCCCAATAAATATCTTGAGAGGGATTGATATAAACTTTAAGGTCTATGTTTTTTTCTTGGCAAGTTTTAACGATTTGTTTAAATAAATCGATTCTTTCTTTTGAAAATGAAAAATTCTTATAAAATACAGGTGACTGAAAAAAAAGACGTAGTAAATCTTTATCCGACATAGCTATATCTTCTTTACATTGAGGGTTAGAAAAGCCATTTTCTAAAAAAACAGATTGTGCCTTGTGATTAAAATTTGAGTAGAATGTTTTTAAGCTTGCCATAAACGTTTGCTTATTGAACAAAGAAAAACAAAGATCAGTAAAAGTAATATTTTGTTGTAAACGCTCTTTGCAAAAGTCTTCTCTTGGCGGTTTTTTTTCATTAAATGCAAAAAGATCTATTCCGATAATGACTGACTTAAGCTTAGGGGATTGATTTAAAGCATATTGAAAGTAAGCATAAATTTCATCAAACCTAGCGCCTGCAAAACCCGCATTAAAACCGTTTTTAGTTTGTGTATATTTTTGCAATTGTTTTGGATCTAAACCTGTCATAACTCGTGACGAACCAATAATTATGGAGTCTGGTTTTGTGAAATGAATCTGTCTTGCTTTAAAAAGACATTGTTGAGAACCTAATTCACTTTTGAATGTATTTAAACCAGATATTTTTGGAGTCTGAAAAAAATTCCAGGGATCAATCAAAAAATTGATAGAGGTGATAAGTGAGATAGCTACCACTATGGTAGTTAAAAACTGTATAGTAAAGCCATAGTAAGGGTCTACTAACACTTGAGCTCTTTCGTCTAAATCTTTTGCAATACTTTCCATTACAAGCTTTTCATTAAAATTGATAATATAAGAATTCAGCTAAATCGCCAATATACATGAAGGATAAAATAAATAATCCAGCGCAAGGTATACACCATTTTACAGGTGTTTTTTCAAATCTATCCTTTATTTCATTAGAGTTTGGTAAATTTAAGACGAAAACAAATAATAGGGCTAATACAATAAAGTGATAAAAACGAAAATTTCCGTAAGGAATAGTGCCAAAGGAGAGGTAATTGCTTAAAAAGGATAGCTTTTCTAAATAAGCCTCGGGCAGAATAATACCATTTAAACCAATCATTCCTTTAAAAATAGCTATAGCTGTTGCCATATCAGGCGATCTAAAAATAACCCATGCAAAAATGACCGAAAGCACTGTAAGTAATTTGCACAATCGATTTGGTAATTGTATATTTGTCTCTTTCCATAAATGATTTATCACTAAAAAGATTCCATGACAGGCTCCCCAAACAATAAAGGTCCAACCAGCACCGTGCCATAAACCTCCGATTAACATTGTGAGGCCTAAATTCTTAAGTTTTGACACTTTTCCATTTCTATTCCCTCCAAAGGGGATGTATAAATAATCTCTTAAGAAGATAGATAAGGTAATATGCCATCTACGCCAAAAATCTATTATGGAATTTGCTTGGTAGGGAGAATTGAAATTTATAGGCAAATGGAGATTAAATAAAAGACCAAGTCCCACTGCCATGTCAGAATACCCTGAAAAATCAAAATATAATTGTAATGTGTAGCTTAACGCTCCAAACCAAGCCTGTAAAAAGGAAATATCAGGAATAGAATTATCGAAAATAGGTTTTACAAAAACAGCAAGATAATCTGCTATAACGACTTTCTTAGATAAACCTATCGTAAATAAAAAGATACCTTGGGCGATATTTCTCCAATTAACTCGGAACATTTCATTACTATTAAATTGCTTAAGCATTTCTTTGTGATGTAAAATTGGTCCAGCTATTAAGTGGGGAAAAATAGTGACAAAAAGTCCATAAGATACAATGTCAGATTTTTCAGCTTTTCCTTGATAGGTATCTATTAAAAAGGCTACTTGTGTGAACGTAAAAAAGGAAATCCCGATTGGCAAAATCAATTCTGAAACTAAATATTTTTCACTCAAGACATTTGTCGCAAAAAAATTGTAGTATTTATAGTAAAAGAGCAAAGCAAGATCGGTAAAAATACCAAAAAACAAAAGGTTTTTTCTCGTTCGACTACATTGATACTTTATAATTTCATTACCCACAAGGTAATTAAATCCGATTGAACCGAGCAGTAGGGGAAGGTAGTGTATATCCCAATACCCAAATAAATTAAATGTTGTGAATATAAAGAAAAAACAAATAACTGTTGGCAAATAAATTAAAAGAAAAGGATACGAGTTAAATAGCATAAATCTTGTAAAAATTTTTTTGTGAAAAATAGGCAAAAATCATAAAATTGTCAAATAGTACTGATTTTATTGATTAAATTTTTATAGGTTTGTTAATTTCTTAACTTTATCATTCTTAAACTTAAAGAATGATTTTTACAAGTAAATGTTGCCTTTAGGGATAAAATGAAAAGAGTAGACGTTATACTTGCCACTTACAACGGCGAAAAATTTTTAAAAGCGCAACTAGATTCTCTTTTAAATCAAAGCTATCCTTTGCACAGAATTTTCTTAAGAGACGATCTGTCCTCAGATCAAACGCAAGACATTATCTCAGAATATAAAAAAAAACATAACGATAAGATTATTGTTGTGCCAAGTTCTACACGCCTTGGGGTGATAGCCAATTTTTCTTCCTTATTGCAGCAGATTGATCATCAAACTGATTATCTTATGTTTTGCGATCAAGATGATATTTGGTTAAGTGATAAAGTTGAAAGCACTTTAAATAAGATGTTACAAGAAGAAAAGATTAGTAAACCGAATACACCAATCCTGCTCCATACAGATCTTAAATTAGTAGATGGGCAGCTAAAAGAGATTTCAACTTCTTATATACATTACTCAGGTTTAAATCCTGAAAGTGGCAGTACTTTTTCTCGCTTACTCACGCAAAACTGTGTGACTGGCTGTACAATGATGCTTAATAAACCATTAATTGAACAGACTGATCATGTTCCTAATGGTATTGTTATGCATGATTGGTGGATTGCATTAGTGGCCGCTTGTTTTGGTAAAGTCGTTTTTTTAAATAAGCCAACCATTTTATACCGACAGCATGGAAATAATACTGTAGGTGCCAAAAAAAACTTTTCACTCCAAACTTTTTTAAGAAGCTGGAAAAGAAAAAAAACACCATCGACTCAACAGGCTCAAATATTTTATCAAAAATATCATAATCAAATGTCTTTAGAGCAAATAGCGACAATTACGGCTTACATTCAACTTTCAAAACAAAATTTTTGGAAAAGAAGATATCAAATGATACGCCACAAATTCTATAAGCATGGCATTTTAAGAAATGCGGTCGCTTTTGTTTTCGCAAAAAAATATGTATGAGAAGCTATTTCTTCCTAATTCCTTTTTATATCTTAGTTTTTTTAGGTGTTACATTACCCTCTGACGGAAATCACGGTATTTTAAGCCCGAAAACCTTGTTTTTTTGTTTAAGTTTTGCCTCTATTTTCAGTTTATTTATTTTTAGGGGGAAGGTTACAGAAAAAACGGTAAAACTTGTAGCTAGCTTTTTGGGAGCAATATGCTTTTTACTCGTGTGGTTTTACATCGGCAGTATAAATGAAGTCCCATATGAAAGTACATTCGATCAATTTAAAATATTTCTTATCACTTTATTTGTTGTTTTTTTTGCCATTTATTTAGTCCAAGAAAAGATAATGACTTCAAAGACTTTCATAAAATTTATTATCTATAGCAATTTTTTTTATTGTTTAACGAAAGTATTACTTGTTATCGCTCACCTAATAGGAATTATAAACCTATTTGATACCCTGGAAAAATTAGGGTTTAGGTTTATGAGCATGGCAATTATCAAAGATTTAGGACGTTTACAAACTTCAGTCGATATAATCACCCCTTATCTATTATTTTTTGTATTAAATAGTGACGCTAATTACTTAAATTTTTCTAAGCGTTTTAAAGTAATTTTTCAAATTGTTGCTATATTATCTATTCTCTTAAGTTTTTCCAGATTTTTGCTAGGGATTGCTTTTTTTTGCTATCTTCTTCATTGGTTTTGCTTGAACAAAGATCGGCTATTAAAAGCTATTTGTTTAGGTTTATTTGTAGCCTTTTGTGCTGTTATGGCAATAGGTCCAGATGTTGTTTATGAAGTAATCGAACAACGTTTTTTTAGCAATGCAAATTATCATTCTGATTTAACACGCAAAGACCAAATCGACGCTTTAATGGAAACATATAGTTTGTACCCATATTTTGGGTTAGGTTTAGGTGGATTTACTAAAAACTATTTAAGGGATGATGTGTTGACCCATTCTTATGAAGTGCAATGGGTTGGATTTTTAATGCAGTTCGGTTTTTTTGGTATTATCTTGCTATGTATACCTATATTTTTTTTAGGACTTAGATTTTTCTCAAATGGACAAACAAGACAAAGCTGGGCCTATTTTTTTCTTTATATCTGTTGGATAAGCTCTGGGTTTACAAACCCTTATTTGATTTCTTTAACAAGTGGCATTGTATACTCTATTTTTTATTTAATAGTGAACGTTATAGACAACGCTAATAGACAAAAATTCATTCAAATCTAATTTTTTCGAATAAAAAGCACAAAAACAAAAAGATGTAAAAAACTAACAAACATGTTACGATTTCCATTGTATGTAAACCTATAAACAAAATTTTGGTTTAGTGGTAAAATATCATTTAAGTTTTTTAATTTTAAGAACGAAGAATACTTATGCATTTCCGCCCCTTTGAAAATCCAATATATGTCACTCGTCCAATGCTTCCCGATTTAGAAAGTATCTATCAGGGGCTAAATGAAGTTTGGGATTCTAAGACGTTAACAAATGGTGGTCCGAAACATCAAAAGCTTGAAAAAGAAATTAGTAACTATTTAAAAGTTCCTTACAATTGTCTTTTCAATAACGGAACCATTGCTTTAATAACAGCATGCCAAGCTCTTCGTTTAACTGGAGAAGTTATTACGACTCCGTTTACATTTCCAGCTACACCTCATGTCCTTGCTTGGAATAATATACAACCTGTGTTTTGTGATATTGATCCTAAAACTATGAATATTGATCATCGAAAAATTGAATCACTCATAACGAATAAAACTTCTGCTATTTTAGGTGTTCATGTTTATGGTACTCCTTGTGAAGTTGACGAGATAGAAGAAATTGCAAATAGACATGGCTTGCGAGTCATTTACGACGCTGCCCATGCCTTTGGACTTGAGATTAATGGCCGCGGCATTGGTACTTACGGCGATATTTCGATGTTTAGTTTTCATGCGACAAAGCTCTTTCATACAGTGGAAGGTGGGTGCTTGACATTTAACGATCCCTATTTAAAGCCACGCATTGATTTATTGAAAAACTTTGGCATAAAAAATGAGAATGAAGTGATTTTGCCTGGCATTAATGGAAAACTCAATGAAGTGCAAGCTTCCATTGGATTAACAAACTTAACATTAATAGAAGACGAGCGAAAAAAAAGAGCTGCGATTATCCAAACTTATCAAGAAGAACTCTTTGATGTAGAAGGGATCAGCTACTTAAAAACTCAACAGCATGTAAGGCCAAGTCTTCAATATTTCATCATTCGTATTAACAAAGATAAATTTGGCATTAGTCGCGATGAACTTCACGCTAAATTAAAAGAATACAATGTTGTGACTAGAAAATATTTCTATCCACTATGCAGCGATTATACTTGTTATAATTCCCTTCCATCTTCTTCTCCTGCAAATCTTGTAATCGCAAACCAAGTCGTGCATGAAGTATTAGCTCTTCCCTTATATGGCGATTTAGAGCTTGAAGATGTAAAGACAATTTGTAAAATGATAAAATCCTTATCGCCAAACAAGAATACAATCGTAAAAGAGTTAGTAGAGGCGGCTTCATGAAAAAAATTTCAGTAGCTATGTCTTCTTACAATCACGCCCCTTACGTAGCCTATGCTATTGAAAGCGTTTTGTCGCAAGATGTAGACCTCGAATTTACAATTGTTGATGACGGTTCTAAAGACGAAACGGCAGCCATTATTTCTAAATATAAAGATCCCCGCATCTCTTTTCAACCTTTGCCAAAAAATGAAGGAGCTTGTGTTGCTTTACGAAAAGCAATTGAAATGGGAAGTGGCGAATATGTAGCCATTATAAATTCTGACGATGCTTTTTTACCGGGCAAATTAAAGGAACAACAAGATTTTTTAGACCAAAATCCAAATATTGCCGCAGTTTTTGGATTTGCTGAATTTATCGATGAAAAAGGAAACATAATCCAAAATGATAAATTAAGTTTTGGTTCAATTTTTGAGAAAACTAATCGCTCAAGATTTGAGTGGTTGAATTTCTTTTTTTTCAGTGGTAACGCTCTTTGCCATCCATCTGTTATGATCAGGCGTTCTTGTTATAAAGAGCTTGGTTACTATGACCCTAGATTAATGCAATTGCCAGATTACGATTTTTGGATAAAGCTTTTACTAAAGCATGAAATTCACGTTATGCAAAAAAAAATTATCCAATTTCGTATGCTTCCTCACGAGAGAAATACAAGCGCTCCAAGTTTTGCTGTTATTCAAAGGCAACAATGGGAAACTTTACAAATATTAAATAATTATTTGACAATTTCTACGTTAGATGAGTATTTTTCGATTTTCCCAGAAGATAGAAAAATATATAGCACAGTAACAGAGAAAGAAATGCCCTATATTATTCCTTTTGCCTTAGCGAATAAAGCTCTTACTCATTCGTTCCACTCATCTATTCAACCTTCCTATAAACTATTTGCTCTTCAAAAGCTCTATGATCTGATGCAGATAAAAGAAGTTTATAGCAATCTAGCCCCCAGATTTGGTATTACTCTTGCAAACTTTTGCAAATTGCCAAGTCAGCACAGAATTTTTAAATACCCTTGGCATTTCGCAATTACTCAATATTTAAAAAAATATGCAGTGATGCGAGCTGCTAATCATGCCATAAAAAAAACAATTCATTTAATAAAAAGAAAATAATTTAAGGTTTTACGTATGTCACCAAACTATTCTCATGAAGAATTAGAAACTTTACTAGGATCTGTAGGTTTAAATGTACATATTCATCGGTCAGTTGTTTTCTTCAATCCTAAAAAAATCTTTATAGGATCTAATGTTAGAATCGATTGTTTTTGTTTATTGAGTGCCGGAGAAGAAGGAATTTTTATTAATAATTATATTCATATAGCTTCTAGCACGCATCTTTTTGGGAGTGGCGGAAAAATTGTTTTAGAAGATTATTGCAATCTCTCTTCCAGAGTGTCTTTATTTACAGCAAGCGATGATTATACAGATGGGCATATGACCAATCCGATGATTCCAGATGAATATAAAAAAGTGGATCAAGGGTCGATAATAATAAAAAAGCACGCCATTATTGGTTGTGGCTCCATTATTCTTCCAAATGTAGAAGTAAATATTGGAGCGGCTGTTGGAGCTTTAACTTTAGTCAAAAAAGACATCGAACCGTTTCTCATAATGGGTGGAATACCGGCTAAGCATATTGGTGAAAGAAACAATCGCGTTTTAGAAGTTGAGTATGCTTTTGCCCAAACTGTCGGCGTTTAACGTTGTTGGAGAGAAAGCTACAAATAATCGTAAATTAAGAGCTAGGAGCCAACTAATGGCACATGTAAAAATTTATTTCTCTAGATTATTTTAGAAATTAAAAAATTTCAAATACTTTCTCTGTGAACTCTGTGGGCTCTGTGGTTATTCTTACTATGTATTATAAATCCATTTAAAGCCTTTTTTAATGAATAAAATAACCACAGGGCCCACAGAGTTCACAGAGAAAGGTTATGAATTAATAAATAAGTGCTTTTGGGAAGCAAGCCACCAACTCTCGTAAATTAATATTCTCTGTGAGCCGATAATTAATTAATAGGACATCTAAAATAATTATTATCTGTAATGTTTAGAAATTAAAATTTTGGATTTTTGTTAATGCATCCTGAGCTGCATCTTTTAATGAGGAGATTTTCATGAAACCTTGAAGGGTTTGGAGAATTTTTTCTTTTGTCAAATTTGAAGTGTAACCTTTTTGATAGTTTGTTACATAAGAATCAATTAAGTTTTGATCTCTACCACCAAAATCACCATTTGCAATGGCATCCCAAAATATTTTTTTTAATTCTTCACTAATATTTTCATTAAAAATCCCTTTGTATTGTTTAAGTCTATCTAGAAACAAACTATATTGATTTTCTTTATCTGCTGTAAATTGTTGGTTGCCTAAGATTACATCTCGAATGGCTCTAAATTTGATAGATGGACCTTTAAAATTTTTTAAGAGAAATATCAAAAATTCTTCTCTATTTTTTGTATCTTCCGTTTTAGCAACTAGTCCACATAAAATGGCAAAGACTTGGGTTGTGTTATGAACCTTAGCTGTTCTATTTTTTTCATTTTTAAAGTTTGGATTAATACCAAAGAGGGTTATGTCACTACCATTTACTTGATGAGAGAGTTCCATATACAGTTCAAAAATATGCATTACTAACATATAGCCTTTAATTTTACTTGGTGGCTTTTGAAAATAACGCTCTAGAGTATTTTGATAATTATAAGTCAGTTCCAATAAAAAATCTGAAGAAATAAATCGCAAAGTTTTAACAATTTCATTAGTTATTGTGATTTTTTTATGTATATTTTTTGTTAAAAAGACTTTATTTAAAAAAAGTTCATATACACTTTTTTTTATACGACCTTCATTTAAAACTTGAAGAGAAAGGAATTTTTGAATTTTAAAAAGATTTTTTTTATTATTTGGATAACTTTCCCAAAGTTTTGTCCAACACTCACACAAAACTTCAAACAATGAAGTTTTGAAATCGTAATCTTTCTTTAAGTAAAATTTTGCCGGATTATTAAAGATATAAATTAGAGCATTAACTAATTTTGATTTTTTTCCAATTTCCGTTGGATTTACAAGTTTTTTAAATAGTTCTTCATTTAAATAAAGGTAACTATGTTGAATAAAATGATTATAGCAAAAGTGTTTTTCATCATAAACGGTATAAATAGACGTCTTATTTTTATATATTTTCATACCTTCTTTAAATTTCTTTATGGGTATATCTGTTTCATTTACAAGAGTACCTGTTAAATTGACTTCTTGCAGATTAGGATGACCCATTGTTAAAGAGTATGAACGTAAATTCTCACAATTTGTCAAATCTAAATGGGTTAAATTAGAGTATCTTTTCAAAAAGATTTCTAGGTCTTTGTTTTCTAATTCATGGGGAGTTGGAAAATTTAAAGTTTTAACAAAATGAGCATATTTATTTGCCAGTTTTTGTTCTTCTTCATTTAAAACGGGCTTACAAATGATCTCCTTAAAAAAAGGAGGAAGTGAATTATCATTTTTGTGTAAAAGTGAAAAAAAGAACTCTTTTGCCATTAAACCAGTTAATTTTGGATAAATTAAAGATTCATAGGGAAGAATCGAAGTTGGTATAGAAGGGTTTTGATTTTTTAGCTCTTTTTTATCTGATTCTTTTGATTTAATAATAAATTTTTTTTTTAAGAGAATTACCTGCTCTTTAAGCAAGTTTACTAATGAATCATTTTGATACACATGTTTTTTTTTATTAAAGCTATTTGCCCAACGTTCTAAATAAAACTCAGCTAAACCCTCTAAACCAATTTTTTTTGCAGCGACAAAGATAAATAGTTTTTTACGAGCAAAATTATGAACGTGATTTGCTATTTCAGTAAAAGACAAGCTATCAATTTCAGTTGTTAAAGACCAAAGATAAGGCTTTTCGAGCGTTGTTTTATTATTTTGTTTGTATTCTCTATCAATTTCTAATAAGAAATTATTAGCTTGTTCTATGCTTATTCGATTCATTTTTTTTGCTTTGTTATTTAAAGGATGTCTAGATACTGTAGCAAATATTATAGTTTGAGAGTAAATTTATGTTATTTTTTGATAAATTAAAATAATAAATTTACATTTCAATTATTATCATTAAATAATCATTGTTTTAGCTTTTATTTTTAAATATAATCTTACATACTTTTCTATTATAAATTAATAAAGTCTACTATTTATGAATTTATCACCTGATGTAGTCGATACAATATGTTGTCCCATTACATTAGCTCCTTTTCAGGAAGCGCAAATGGTAAACTGTGAAGGAAATCACAGTTTTAGTTTGGAAGCGATAACTCCTATTTTTGGAAAAACAATAAATGGAAATTGTGAAAAGCAAGCGCCGTGCCCAATTTGTAGAGGAAGCGTAAGTTTATATCGCTATAATCGAAGCTTGCAAGATATTGTCGATGCCATTTTGGGAAAAAGCAAAGGAAATGTACATTTTAATCAAATGTTTGAAACGGTAAAAAAATTAAAATTAGATTTTTCTAAAGGTGAATTGTATCCTTTAGAAAAATCCATTTTTAAATTAAATAGATCTTATTTCAGCGATAATTATGTAGATATTAATTTTGAAATTAAATCGTGTGAAAATAAAAAAATCCGCATTTTTTCTTGTAGTATCGAGTATATAAATGCAAAGCCTCGCTATCATGTATATATATTCCTCAATGATAAAGATGAGCAATCAAAAAAAGATTTATTACGCTTTCTACAAAATAATTCTATAGATTTTTTAGAGGTTCATAGTTTCTACACAGCTTTAACTTGTTTTGGAAAAAAAGATATTTTAGAAAAATTGCTTTCTCTTTTACGTTTAATTATTTTAAATAATGAATTTGATGAAGAAAGTAGTATAGCTATAAAAAAATTTATTAAAAAGTGTGAAACTATTAACCAAGAACTGAACCTTTAAATTCTGTTTTGTGGCATTAATGTTTCTAACCTGAATTTTTTGGCTTTTCTCAATTCTATTTCAAAGAGAAAAACCTAAAATTCAGTTAATCTTTCAATATCACTCCTTTTTGATTAGCTTTTGTAAAACAAAGTTGGCTTGTTTTTCAAACTCTGTTTGACATTCACCTGCTAAGGAAGTTAGTACTTCTAATACTTTCTCTGTTTTATACATAGTATAGAACTTTTCAAGAGCTGTAATTAAGGATAGTTTTTTTCCTCCAAAATATCCTTGTGCCAATCCATTCCAGTAGGCGTCTATTATGTTTGGGTCAATTTTTTCTATAAATACGCTTTCATATTCTTCTAATTGTGACATCAAAAAAGGATTTTCGTTTCGTTTTTCTCTATCAAAACATCCTAATATAATTTGTTGTAAATCTAAATGACCAGGCAGATATTCAGTTTTTGCAAAATTTTCTAGTATGAATTTGTGAAACAATTCCCTTGTATCCTGACTCTCTGTTTTTGCCACATAAGCACAAGCAATCGCATGGTTGGCGAGTTCGTCATAAAAAGGAGCTTTCAGAGGGTTTTCAAAAGGTTTTATTTGAAAAATCCTTAAAGATATTCCATCAGATGTTTGATAACTAGCTTCTATTATCAATTCGTAAAATAATTTTCCAAATGTAAGAGCCCTCTGATCGTTACTGATCCGGAGAATATTTTTAACAGTTGGTATGTTATTTTCAAATTTTTTCAATAAGTTAACAATAAAATAAGGGTTTACATTTCTTAATAAATGAATGATGCGATAAATGTGCTCTATGCCTCTATCAGATAAATCTGTATAAAAAAAGCTTTGTTCGTTTTGTTCTAATAAAGGGTATTCATCTATTACTGTAATTAGTAATTTGGATTGATTAGAATCTAAAACTTTTTCAAAAAAACGACCAATAGTGTCTGAAAGCTGTCTATTACTAATCCAAATAGCAAAAAAAACTTCCAATATCTTTTTTTGGTAATCGTAAAAATCAAAGCAACTGACAACAGGGTGTAACAAAGGTTTTGCTTCAAAAAAAGTTGAAAAAATTTCAATTTTGTCGAAGGTCGGATATCTAGCGAATTTTTCCAATTCTTGGTTAAAATCTAGAGAATTAGCTGTGAAAAAGACATTATTTTCAATGGATTTTTTATTAAGGTCTTTACTGTAATTGTCAAAATAATAAATTGGCAAAGTGTTTTCTTGCGCTATTTCTTTTAGATTTGGGAATAAGCGTGAAGGAAAATGATGGGAATGTAATGAAGTGCCATCTATTACTACTTTTTCTAAATGAGGGATATTTTCTTTAAATAATTGCGCTGTTATTCTGACACAATGACTCAAATCTAAAGATTGTAAATTTGGAAATTGATAGATAACTTTTTGTATATCTTCATTCGATGTAATTGTTAAGTTAGAACAGTCTAAATGTTTAATCCTTTGCCTATATTTGCAAATAAGATAATCTGCCATCGTATTGGGATTAACTTGTGTAATAACATCTTTCATAAATGAAGGAATCTCTTCTGACTTTGGGTGTAGTCGAGAATAAATTACCTCTTTACATAACTCATTTTCTAATTGGTTATATATATCCTCTTCATAATTTTCTAATCCTAAGGGAAGAGGAAATTGACTGACTCGTTTTAATTTATTTTCAATCGTGGCCACTTTTTTTTCTTCTTGACTTGGCGAATAGTTGCTATTTGTTATAAAACTTAAAGTTCCTTTAACAAAATGGGTAAAAAAAGAAGTAACTCTAAAAATAAGAGAATTTTGGCTATTAAATGCTTGAAAAAGTTTAATTCGAAAGGAGTTACCCCATTTGACTAAAAAAAAATTTGCTAAGGAATCGAGATTGCTTTTTTTTGCCGCGACGTATAGAAATAATTTTTTTTTGGCATAGTTATCTACAAATCTTGAGACATCTTCAAATGAGATAGTTGGATTATAATCATTCTTCAATAAATACTTTATTTGTTCATCTAAAGAATAGCCAGAAAGAGTGTATGTAAATTGCACTTCTTCAACAAAGTTGCGAAATTCAGTTCGTGTTATAGATCCCATAATCCTCCAATTTTTTTATGCGACCATAGCACCATACACTAAAATATTGCTACATTTTAATTTGGGTAATTTTCCCAGCCATTAAGCTCATAATGGTTGAATCTAGCAGCGGGATCTAAAAACGTCAAACTGTCCTCATTATTTAGGTTGTTGATTTTTTTCTGAACAAAGGATTTAAAATGTGGATCAGTACTCTTTTGTTTTAATGAATTTAAAATGTTTAAAACGATTTTTTGAAGTTTGGGATGAACCTTATTTTTTTTATAAAATTTGCACAAGTCAACCACTAAACCTGTATCCTTTCCCCCAAACTGCCCTTGTTCTAAAGCTTTCCAATACAAGTTTTTGATTTCCTCACTAACAGTCTCTAAAAAAATGCCATGGGAGCTTTCAATTCTTTCGCGTAAAAGAAAAGGAGTCCATGCTATTGGCTCTAAACCTAAAATACAATCTCTTAAATCGTCTACAAAGAATGACTTTGTTGTAGTAAACTTGAAATGATCCAAGATATGTTTTAAAAGAGCTTCTCTATCCTGACAAGATTTTGAATGAGAAATGAAGGCGCATGCCAAAGCACTATAAACATATTCCTCATAAAGATTACTTGCTCTATATTCATTATTCTTTAATGTTTCTTTTGCTAGATCAACTGGTAAAATGGAAAAATATTCACTTGTTTTAAGAGGAACGTGATAGGAAAGTTCGGTAAATAGTTGATCCATTATTTCTACAATTGAGAGGCTATTGTTTTGTGAAAAAAGGCGTTTTCTTAAAGTAGGAATTTGTTGTTGATACTCTAAGGCAAGGGCTTCTTTATCGATCCAATCAAATTGACTAATACATCGAATTAAAAAACAGATATGGTGATAAAGAAATTTTGAAATTTCTTTAGGTTTAAAATCACCATTAGCATCAATAGTGCATAAAGAAAAAGTTTCCTTAATGGCATTTTCAATACTATCTTTTAAAAGCGGTTCCTCTTTTCTAATTTGTAAAAATGTTTTAAGTGCATACATGCTTATTTTTTCATCAAAATGGGATTCTATCCAGGTTTTCCATAAAGCGATTAATTGTTGAATGAGATGTATTCTAAAATTGGGAAAAAAATAAACCTTATGGGCTAGTGGAATTAAATCTTTCACCATTTTAAAACAATCATTTATCGATTGATTGTTGTGAAAGGTAAAGGTTTTGTAAAAGGAAGAGTGTACGACAATTTGTTCACAACTTTGTAAAGATGCAAAAGTAAAGTTTTCAGATAAATAGTAAACATTTTTCAAATCATTTTGACGAACCATTTTAAGGGCGGGAAATATTTTCTTATCAATATTTGACTCTAAGATGGAAGTGCCATTTGCAATGAGATATTTGAGGGTTTTATGACCATTTAAAAAGCTCGTGCTTGAGACCTGAAAGCAATACGTTAAGTCTAATACTTCTAAATTGGGATATCTTTTTAAAATAGTGGCTATGTCAATATTTTCTACAACTTTTGGATTAGGAAAATGAATGGTTTTGATGAGGCTTTGATAAGGGTTTAATAGTTCTTTTTCCGTCTGATCTAAATTGCGTTTTGTTAAAATCTTTTTTATATTTTTAGGAAGAGGGTTTAACCTATCGAAGATCCGATGAGGTTCGACTAAAGTCATTTCTTTTTTTCCAAGCAATTGATCAAAAATGAACTCTATTAATACATGTATGTTTTTAGGAAGTGTACTATTCGATTTATTTGTTATTTTTACCTTTTCAATCCATCGCTCAAGTAAGGTTTCGGCAAGAGATATTAGATTTGCTTCAATTGCAGCTGCTATCAAAAAAAGCTTTTTTTTGCTAAATTGGGATATTTTTTCTACCATTTCCTTAAGTTGTATACTGCCTGGAAGCTTTAGTAAAATATTTCGTACCAAAGGATCTTGTAGTTGCTGCGCTTCTTCGTTTTTAGAGAGTGTTAAATCGTTTTGTTCGTAGAGGTTAGAAAGGCAGTAAATGTATTGCGCATATTGAATCTGAGAAAAAGTTGTCATAGTAAGCCTATTTTATCATCGTGATAGTAAAATTTATACGTAAGCAAAATTAATAGCCATTTAAGATGGTACAAAAGATATTATTTTATAGATCTTCAATTTTTGCTATTCTTGTCCAAAGGGCGACATTGATTTAAACTTTATAATAGCTCGAATTTTTTCTTCGGGATAATCTTTAGAGAACTTTCGTGCAAATAAGCATAAACTTGCCCCGAAAATCCCATGAGAACTGCACTTAGCCTGAATCAAGGCGTCTTCATTTTCCTCATTATCTTCACAAAATGTATAGGGACTTCCTCTAAACCAATCTACATAAGTGGTTAGCTCGTTTCTAAATTCATCTAAAACACCACACATACTAAAAAAAGTAGCAGGATAGGCTTCATCTGAACAAATATGGTTATTTGCCAAATGAATCCAATAATTATCATTTGCCATTAGCTCTGCATGTTTTCGATTGAGTATAATCCATTGATGATTGCCTAGATGATGTTCTGGAGGAAATTCTGTTAAAGTTCGTGCTGGATCACCTCTCCACCAAATATCGTTCCAGCACATTTGTGATTCTGGAAAGCTTAACAAAATTTTATGTGTTTCTTTACAAGATCTAAGAGGAATGCAAGATTCCGATAAAAAAATAAACTTTTCATTAAGGGGATTTTTTAATGCTTCTTGAAGCAAAGCTTGTTGGGGTAATAAAAGAAAGCCCCATTCATTGGGTTGAATATTTTTGATTCGATATTTTGCAAGCCAAGGATCTTTGGGAATGCTCTTAGAATGATTATAAACTGTACACTTGCGAGGGTCAACCCATTTTTTCCAAATTTTAGGTTGGTTTAAATCTGATCTTGTTAAAAAAAGTAAAGCAATTTTTTTTTGATTTTTTTCTGCAAAACAAGGAAAACTTGCCAGCAGCAAAATGAAAAATAAAAATAGAGATTTTTTCATAAAATATGAGTTATTGAATAGTTAAAGAAGTTGAGTGGATAGGCTCCACTCAACTAAAAAGTTATTACCAATCAAGAATGACTTTGCCAGATTTACCAGATAACATGACTTCAAATCCCTTTTCATAATCATCAATTGGGAAATGATGGGTAATGATTGGTTCTAAATTAAGACCGCTTTCCAAAAGATTGGTCATTTTATACCAGGTTCTAAAGACTTCTCGTCCATATATTCCTTTGACCATTAACATTTTGAAAATGACTAAATCCCAATCTACAGTTGTGTGAGGTGGTAAAATGCCAAGTAAGGCAATTTTTGCGCCATGCTGAGCTGTTTCTAAAAGAGTGCTTAAGCCGTTTGGGTGGCCAGACATCTCAAGACCGACAGTAAATCCGTGCGTAATCCCAAGCTCTTTCATAACTTCTTTAATGTCTTGTTTTGCCACGTTAACGGTAGTGGTAGCTCCCATTTTTTTAGCTAAATCAAGTCTATATTCATTTACATCAGTAATAACGACGTGTCTAGCTCCAGCTTTTTGAGCAATAGCTGCTGCCATTATACCGATTGGGCCAGCACCTGTAATCAAAACATCTTCACCAGTTACTTCAAAAGATAACGTTGTGTGAACTGCATTGCCGTAAGGATCAAATATAGAAGCTACGTTGTCTTTTACGCTATCTGGTAAAAGAAAGACGTTTTCAGCTGGAAGGTTAAAGTATTCAGCAAAACAGCCGTGACGGTTAACACCAACACCCAATGTATTCATACATAAATGTTTATTTCCCATTTTACAAGGGGGGCACTGTCCACAAGTTATGTGTCCTTCGCCGCTGACTCTTTGACCTACTTGTAAATGCTTTACGTTTTTGCCAAGCGCTTCAATTGTTCCCATAAATTCGTGACCGACAACCATAGGAACAGGAATTGTTTTTTGCGCCCAAGAGTCCCATTTGTAAATATGAACATCTGTACCGCAAATAGACGTTTTTTTTACTTTAATTAAAACTTCATCATCTCCAACTTCTGGGACCGGAACTTCATCCATCCAAAGTCCAGGCTTAGAGTATTTTTTAACTAATGCTTTCATAGCATTCCTTTTTCTTTTAAATAACTTGTAAACTTTTACCAACTTTTTCAAAGGCAGCGATGGCTTTATCTAAATCTTGTTTCGAATGAACAGCAGACATCTGCGTTCTAATACGGGCTTTTCCTTGAGGTACTACAGGATAGAAGAAACCAATTACATAAATTCCCTCTTCTAGCATTTTTGCTGCAAATTCTTGAGCGAGCTTAGCGTCGCCTAGCATTACTGGAATAATGGGATGTTCGCCAGGAGGGAGAGTAAACCCAAGAGTTGTCATTTTCTCTCTAAAATACTCACTATTTTCAATTAGTTTTTGTCTTAAATCATCACTACTTTCAATCAGTTTTAAAGCTTGTAAAGAAGCTCCAGCAATTGATGGCGCTAAAGTATTTGAAAAAAGATAAGGTCTTGAACGTTGACGAAGAAGATCTATGACTTCTTTTTTAGCAGAAGTATAACCGCCTGAGGCGCCACCTAACGCTTTTCCAAGAGTACCCGTAATAATGTCTACTCTTCCCATTACATTGCAAAATTCATGAGTACCGCGCCCTTTTTTTCCAATGAATCCAACCGCATGAGAATCGTCTACCATGACAAGCGCATTATATTTATCTGCTAAATCACAAATGCCTTGTAAATTGGCTATAGTACCATCCATTGAGAATACGCCATCTGTCGCTACTAATTTAAAGCGGGTTCCATCAGCTTCCTTTAGCTTCTCTTCTAAATCTTTCATATTATTGTTTTCGTAGCGTAACCGTTTTGCCTTACATAAACGGATACCATCTATAATACTGGCGTGATTTAAAGAATCGCTAATTACAGCGTCTTCAGGACCTAAAAGTATTTCAAATAATCCACCATTGGCATCCCAGCAAGAAGAGTACAAGATTGTATCTTCCATTCCTAAAAAAGAGGATAGTTTGTCTTCTAATTCTTTATGAATGGTTTGGGTACCACATATAAATCTAACGGAGGAAAGGCCAAATCCATACTTATCAAGACTTTCTTTTGCAGCCTCTTTTAGTTGCTGGTTATTCGCTAATCCTAAGTAATTGTTTGCGCAAAAATTTAATACATGCTGACCATTGGAAATTGCTATTTCAGATTGTTGGGGAGAAGTGATTATCCGTTCCTTCTTATAAAGTCCTAAATTTTTAATATTTTCTAATTCTTGATTGATGTGAGTGTAGAACGATTCTTTCATAAGAGTTCCTTTTAAATAGTGGCCAAATTAGGATTTGAGATTATAAAAAGGGGAATTTAATAATTAATCTTTTAATAATAAATTATTTCTACCCACTACTATTTTAAAAAAAACAATCTAATAAATAAAGTACTATTGATTTGTAAAATAATAATTTGAATTTTTAAAATATTAGTTATTAAAATTTAATGTGCTTAAAGCGTGTTCAATATCTTTTTTAAGATCACTGATATGCTCAATTCCAACAGAAAATCGGACTAGGCCTTCAGATAGCCCCATTCGCTCCCTTTCTTTTGGAGGGATTGAAGCATGGGTCATTGTGGCAGGATGACAGACTAAAGATTCGACCCCACCTAAACTTTCAGCAAGCGCAAAAAGTTGAAAAGAGGAGACAAGTTGCTTGGTTTGTTCTAAAGAAAGATTAAATTCGACTGAAACTATACCTCCATAACCTCTCATTTGTTTAGTAAGAGGAGAATTTATATTAAGTGATGGGTAATAAATTTTTTTGACAATATGTTTATTTTGTAAAAATTCAATCAAATCTAGGGCGTTTTTTTGATGTTGTTCCATACGAAGAGATAATGTCTTAATTCCTCTTGTTATTAACCAAGTATCAAAAGGGCTTGGATTCAATCCTATGGCCATTCGGTAAAAATCTAATTGTTTTTTTATGTCTTCGTTATTTGTAATGGCGACTCCTCCAATGACATCTGAATGCCCACCAATATATTTAGTGCAGCTGTGCCAAACGATATCGGCCTTTAAATCTAAGGGGTTTTGAAAATATGGAGTTGCAAAAGTATTATCAACGATACATAAAGCCTTATGTTGTTTAGCAAGATTGACATACTTTTCAATATCGTAAACTGTCAAAAGGGGATTAGTTGGTGTTTCGAAAAGCAATGCTTTTGGTTTTTTCTCGAAGGCATTTTGCAATGCATTTTCATCATGAGGATTAATTGATATAAATTGGAGATTAAATTTTGAAAAAACCTTATTTAATAACCTAAATGTTCCTCCGTACATCCCATCAAATAAAACGACAGTATCACCACTTGAAAAAAGGGATAAAATAGCAGTTAACGCCCCAAGACCTGATGAAAAAACTGTGGCAAAACTACCATTTTCAAGGGAAGCTAAGGAATTTTCTAAAATTGTAAAATTCGGATTACCAGCTCTTGTGTAATCGTAATTGCCAATAGGATTGCCGGGAGAGCTTTGTAAAAAAGTAGAAGTCATATAAATCGGAGGCATGATAGATCCGTTTACAGGATCGGAATAGTTGCCGTTGTGAATGGCCTTCGTAGCAAATTTTGTGTCTTTTTTAAACATATACAGAATCTGTTAAGCCGTCAGTTGCAAATTCATGTTCAAGCATCCATTCATCATTATACATTTTGCTTAAATATCTAACACCGCTATCTGGAATAATCGTAACAATAACGCCTTTTGAAATCGTTTCAGCTAATTGGAGAGCTCCCCATACATTCGCGCCAGCTGAACCACCAGCTAAAATACCTTCTTTTTTGGCTAATAATCTGGCAGTATCAAAGGCATCTTGATCTTTTACTTTGATCATTTGATCAACGACTGAAAAATCCATAGCTTCAGTTAAACGATCTTCTCCAATACCTTCAACATAATAGTTACAATTTCCTTCAGTCGGTATTTTTCCAGTATCAAAATATTCTTTATAAATAGAACCAATAGGATCTGGCATTAAAATTTTGACTTTTGAATTTTTGCTCTTTAGATATTTGCCAATTCCGCTAATTGTGCCACCAGTACTGCCACTTGCTACGAAATAGTCAATCTTTCCATTTGTTTGTTCCCAAATTTCAGGTCCTGTTGTTTGAAAATGAGCTTCAGGATTTTTTAAATTATCGTATTGATTAATACGAAAGCTATTAGGTATATCTTGAGCTAATCTTTTAGCTACATTTTCATAATGTTCTGGAGAATCGTGAGGAACAGCTGTTGGAGTAACAATAATTTCAGCACCAAATGCTTTTAAAGTGTTTTGTTTCTCTTTACTTACCTTATCAGGCATTACTAAAATGGCTTTATAGCCTCTAACTGCTGCAATCATAGCAACAGCGGCTCCTGTATTGCCTGATGTATTTTCAATGATTGTGCCACCGGGTTTTAATAAACCTTTTTGTTCTGCATGATTAATAATATGTAAAACTATTCGATCTTTGATACTACCACCAGGATTGAAGTATTCAATTTTTGCCAATAAAGTAACATCTGGATTTGGACAAATTTTTTTTAAATGAACTAATGGTGTTTTTCCGATAGTATCTAAAATCGATAAAAAAGGCATATTTTCTCCCTGATTAGTTTTGTTTAGTTAATATTGTTATTTTTTGGTGCACTCAGCACTAATGTAAGCAATGAAACACCAAAAATTAGTAAATCAATACCAACAAATAAGCCTATAACCCATAGTGCAGAATCTGGCCAACCTTGCCAAATTAAAAAGCTAAGTAAGATAGATATTACACCGCTTGCAATAAGCCAGCCCCAACCTTGCAAATTTTTAGAACGAAAACCGATTATGATTTTTGCAATCCCAGAGATCAGAAAATATGCAATCAAAAGAGCCGTTAAAGTGACAGCGCCCAAAACTGGATAGAATATGAGCAAGCCACCGGCGATGATGGTTACGATAGAATTAATTAAAAACCAAAAAAATTCCCAAGAATGTTTTGTTTTTAATACACTAACAATTTGCCAAATCCCAGCTGCAATTAATATCCATCCAATAAAAATTGTCGTAGCAAAGGTAAATAGCATAGGCAAGCCTATAGCTAGCATTCCTAAAATGATAAAAAGAATGGATTCAAAAATGTAAAAACTTTTATGACGTTGAAGTGTTTCAAACATAAAAACCTCTTAATAAATATTTTTTTAAATAATATAAAAAGGTTTTTATGTATAGATTTATAATCTACTCATTTGATTAGGCTTTACGATGGATTTTATCTTAATTTTTGTGAAATTTTCTCTGCTAATAGTCTCAGGTGGTTCTAAAGCATTAGTTGGTGCTTCGCCATTGTGAGAATCGATATAATTTTTTAATAATAGCATCTCTTCTTGTGCGTCAGCTAAATAACTATAAGGTTTTGTCCCTTTTTGAATAGTGACTTGAGTTGTTGTTACACTATTAACTCTATTTATATGATACTGCATAGCTGAAACATCTACATTGTAGTCTTCTTCTATATATAAGTAGTTTGCTTGAGGTTCTTCTAAAAAGTGATTTATTTTTTCTTTTTCAGAAACATAGCCCCATGATCCATAAAATAAAAGGACCATTAGCATGGCTATTCCAAAATAAAGCAGGCCGCTTCGAATTGTAAGAGGATCCATTGTTACTCCTAAACATCAAAATATTTCATAGTTGGTATTCCAAATGAATTAATAATTCCTTTGAATACTTTCCAGCAAATCTTTCTTTTAGAATTTAGGTGTTTTACATATAAAGCGTTGTATTCTAAATGCTTAGTGGCTCTTCTTAATTTTTTAAAGGAAGCTGCTCCAGCGCTTTGGTTTAAAATCATTTTTTTTTCTTTAGCATTTAAAGCTAAAATCGTTGAAATAATCCGATAAACGCCATCTTCTAGCTTTTGAGGATCGTAACCAAAAAGTGGGGAGGTCATAACTCCGTTTCTTGAATAGTTGCCAACTATGCCATCAATGACCCCATCTTTTTCGACAGCCTGCAATTCAAAAACTTTTTTTTCAATAAGCAAATTGAAAAATTTTTCGTTAAGTTGTGGATTTAATTTGGAGTACTTATCGAGATATAAAGAACTGTATAACTCTTTCAAACGAGCAGCAGCTGACAGGGGAATTTGATCATGCTTTAAAACTTTATAATCAGTGTCCTTTAATAGTTTTAAATCACTTTTGATCATTCTTGATTTAAAGGCTTTTTTTTCTTGAGGATCAAAAATAAAAATAGGTCTGCTAAAAACAGTTTCAAAACCAGTTTTCTTTAAATTTTGAAAAAGTTCTTTGGTATCGAATTGATTGACACATCTAAAGCAAATCGTATAATTACTATATTTCTTTGTTAAAAACTGAACGATATCTTCTAATTCCGTTTTTTTAAGTTCGGGGTATAAATTTGTAGAAAAAAGCCAATTATTTACCACGATTAAACGATCTAAATCTCCCCATTTAATCAATTTGTCAAATATATGAGTAAGTGGTTTGACAAAAAAATTTAAAAAAGAGTTTTGATTGCGCATCTGTTCTCTGGCGTAACGAACGTATTGGCCATGAAGAGAACAAACGTAAGAATTTTCTTTGCTAAATTGACTAATTGTTACAGGCAAAACGTGATTATTAATTTGTAAAACGCAAAATTCAGAATCTACGTTATCTATATACGTTTTTGTTCCTTCTTTAATTAGAGGCTCAACAAAAGATTTTACATGTTGAGCCTCTTCGTGATCTGGCCAGTCTAATGTATCTATAGAATCTTTATTAAATAAATTTACTTTAGACTTATGCATGAACTTGCCTTTAATAATTTAGATAAAATTGAACATTTACTCCATAAATATTGAATTTAGTATCCATGAAGTCAAAAGGGTGATTGATGTGAGAGCCATAATGTCTATATTCGTAAAACGGCTCCACAGTTATTCTCCAAGGATTGTTCATACAACAAAAGTAATAACTTAAAGGGAGTTCTACTCTATATTGCAATTTATGTTGGTAAAGCAAACGACTGTTTTGGTACTGAGGATCATTAGAGGTTTTGATGCGACCGTGAATTAAAACGCGTGCTGTAAAATTTAAACCTATAGAGAATTGATCCCAAGGAAAAATTTCAGAAAGAAAACCCACAGGAACGTATGAAAACTGGTTATCAAAGTGAATTCTAAAGTCTCTTGGCTTTTCAAAATGATTAGATTCCCAGAAGTAACCAAAGCCTGCAAAAGGTGTGACATAAGGTTGACACCAATTTTTTGATTGAAAAGTGTAACCAATTCTGCCTTCTACCATTTTGTCTGTGAATTTAGATTTTAAATTGGTTCCATTAGAGTTACCTTTAATATGACCTGATGCTATCAAACCTTGCGCGCCTAGATATATATTTGATCTTTTGATGTAGTCATAGCCAATTCTACCACCATACATCGGACCACTTTGTTTAGATCCTCCTTCACGATGACGATTCAATTGGTAAAATTCTGGCGCTATCCAAACTCTATGGCCTGGTTTTAAAAAATCAATGCTATTAGCTTCTGTTGATACGACTTGTAAAAGCGTAGCAGTTGATAAAAAAAATGTTTTTAAAAATTTACTCATAAAATTTGCTTAATTTTGCTGTATAAAAAGAATGATGACATTATTGCCTAAAATGGAATTTGTCAATAGCAATTCTTAAAAATCTTTGTCATAAGATGGATCTTAGAAATAAAATGAATGAACCTTTTTTCAGTATCATTTAAGCTTTGTACGATGTTTATACTCATTTTTTCCAGGTCGTTTTTAGTAACTTTTTACTTTATCTTTTGATTTGGAGAAAAAAGATTGAATGTAACTTCTCAATACTTTATAGACTGTCCTTTAATTAATCTTAATATGTGGAGGATTCTCATGCGTTATAGCCTAAAAGCATTATTTACAGCCTCTTTAATGTTGACTGCACAAACTTGTGCTTTTTCTAAAGAAATAACTTTGATTTCTCAAGACGGAGAAAACTACACTTTAGATGTGCCATCTAATGAACCGTTTTTTACAGTGATTGAAAAAATTGGAAAAAATTTAGAAGAGAGAGACCAGGAAGCTTTAAATGAGTTAAGAAACTATAATGATGTTTCCAATTTGTATCAACTCGATGTTTTAGTAAAGGGACCAGAAGTAACAGCCGCAGCTGTCAAGACTGGATCGCCGAGAAATTATTATGGACCAATTAACGAAGAAGATAAAAAAAACTTAAGTTTTATTTTGAATACCTTAGCAAAAGAAAATTTATTGAAAATTGCTAAGAAAAAGTCTTCTTTAACAAGTGCTGGAAAAAAAATTGCTCACTTACATCCTTTGAAGTTTTTATACATTGTTTTTACTGACGAAGAATTAAAATCAGATATCAATGCTTTACAAAATAAAGGTTGGGTTTGGAATGATTTTAAAGAAAGCATTGTAGAAAGTTTTGCCAAAGAAAAAAAATTGGGCAATTTAAAAGAAGAATACTTAGTGGATTTTTCAAGTGCTGTTAATGTTGATCCAAATTTATTTATGAATTCGTATGTAAATGGAAGATGGGAAGAAATGCTAAATAGCATGATCCAAAATATACCAAGAAATGGACAAACAGATCGTTACAAAATTTAAAAAACAACTCACCCTTTAGTCATATAGACTAAAGGGTCTTTTTATAAGGCCACACAATTCTTAAAACTTGAGACCCGAATGACATCTTTTTTCTCTAGATTGAGTTACACTTTTGGAAATGAAGATCCGACAACTGAACATAAAGCTTTGAACATTCAAGAAAGCGATAATGTCGTTTGTATAACGGCAAGTGGTGATAGACCTTTACAAGCAAGTATAAACGCTTGTAAAAGTATAGTAACGGTTGATGCAAATCCTCTTCAAAACTATCTTTTTGATTTAAAAAAGGTTGCCATCGCAACTTTATCTTATGATGAATATCTGGATTTTTTAGGAGCAACCGAATGTTCTCCGCTAAAAAGAATAACAATTTACAATGAAATAAAACATTTATTAACTACCCCGGCCAAGGATTTTTGGAATAGAAATCCTAAAATAATTCAAAAAGGTGTTTTATATCAGGGGACAATAGAAAAATTTACAAAAGCTTTTTCTCCAATTCTCAATGTCTTAAGGGGAAAAAAAATAGCACAGTTATTTAACTTTGATTGCATTAAAGAACAGGAAAAGTTTGTCAAAGAATCTTGGGACACAAAATCTTGGAGACGTTTATTTGATATTGTTTTAAATCCACTAGTTGCCAAAATTATTTTAAACGATCCAGCGACTTATGAAAATACTGACTCAAATGAAAAAAAAGGACAATATGTTTGTCAAAGAATGACTGACTGCTTAAGTAAAACATTGGCAAAAAAAAATCCGTTTATTTCATTAATCCTCAAAGGTCGTGTTGAAAAAGACGCTTTCCCTTTATATCTGACAGAAGATGGGCAAAAAAAAATTCAAAAGAATGTTCATCAAATTGAATATAAAACCAAAGGGATTATCGAATATTTAGAATCAGCTCCAGAAAATTATTTTAATTGTTTTTCATTATCAGACGTGGCATCTTATTTAGATGAAAAAAACTTTCATCGATTGCTTAGGGCGGTCCATAGAACAGCTGCACCTAGTGCTAGATTTTGTATGAGACAATTCTTATCTAGTTATCAAATTCCAGTAGAATTATCAAAAGTATTTGTAAGAGATAAAGAACTTGAAAAAATTGGTAAAGAAGATCAATGCTTTTTGTATAAGTTTACGATTGGCACAATAAATAAATAGAATGTATATTTTAAAAGAAGGTTCATAAGGCCTTCTTTTATCTTAAAGTTGAGTGCTCTAAAATTAAGTCACAAAGCTTATGCATAATATCTTTATTAAAAAACATATGACCCATTTTTGGAATAATCTTTAATTCAGAATGAGGGAGTACTTCAGCTAAAGCAAAACCACCAATTCTTGGTAAAACTAAATAATCTTCATCACCTTGTATAATTAAAGTTGGAACTTTTAATTCATTTAAATTTTCGTGATTTGTTTTAGCCATTTGTTGTACTTGCTTTACAATAGCTAAATGATTTGTATGAACCCCTACTCTATTAAAAGATCTGTTGTACATATCTTTTGTGTAGTGATAGGCAATATCTTTATCAAACGGAACCTTTCCGTTTAAATATTCCCATACATTTAAATAATTTTCCAAACTTTGTTCAAAGCTAACATTTGGTAGATTATCATTCATCACTTCCAATGTTTTATCAAATATATTTTTTTCTTCTGAAGTTAAAGGCTTGTTAAGTATGGGCGTGTGTTGAATTGGACTTGAAGCAATAATGGTTAAGGTAATTGTTTTATAAGGAAAGTTTGTGGCAAATTCTTGGGCAATAAATCCTCCCATAGCGTGTCCGATTAAATGAGCTTTATCAATACTATAAAAGCCAAGTATCGCTAATATATCTACCGCTAAATCGTGTAAATCATAAGAAACAATTTCCTTATCAAAAGAGGTTGATAATCCAACATCTCTTAAATCATAGCGAATCACAAAAAAACCTTTTTCTGAAAGGATTTTGCAAAAATAATTGTCCCAAAATCTTGCTGAAGATCCAGCGCCACTTATAAGTAAAATGGCTGGATCTTCTATATTTCCAAAAGCTTCGGTCCAGATTTGGGTCGTTCCAGAATTTACATAATTTGAAAAAAATAATTCCATTAAGCCTTCAATTTAATTTAAGATGCAAAAATTTGTCTCTTAAAGTTTTTTATTCTAATTGCTACTTATAGAGGAAAAACTATCATTAGTTGAATAATCTGTATAGGAAATCATTTCAAACAATTTTTGTTTTTTCTTATCTAATACATTAAAGAAAATTGAAAAATCAATCGGCCAATTATTATAGTGTTCGGTATCGATAAAAGCTACTTTGTTATCTTTGCAAAAAGGAATATTGTCAATGTAGACTGAATCATTTAAGCCTGCTAAAAGAATTACTTCATAAACGGCAAACGGGTATTCTGATGGAAGATCAAAACTATGCCATTTTTCATAATTTTCTTCATGTCTTAAAATTTTCATATCTTCCACGACTAATATAAATGCTTTTTGACCAGGTTGTGCATGAGGAAGTGGGTAAAGCCATTTTTGTGGAACTTTTAGCAAAGGTTCATATCTTCTTTCACGAATTACATTCCTAATATAATTTGCACCTTCAATTCTTTTTATCCAAACATCTAGTTCATTAATACCCAACTGATCATCTGTATAGATTTTTAAGATGTAATCTTTAACTAACAAGTGTTTAGCAATTATTGCTTTTTCTGGGTGGTTACCCGTTGTACATTGAAACCCTCCTTTTTCTAAAGTTTCAAGTGAGTAAGTATAATGTTTATTATTAAATAATCGGTCTAAGTGTTTTTTTACAGGATGATTTAGTGGCAAAAGATAAGGTTGTATATTTTGCCAGGTTGTTTCATCAATCTGGGATGGCTTTCTAAAGGGTGTATGGCTGGCTTTAGCAGCAAGAAAAGTAGTTTTATCGATCGGTTCATTTGACCAAGTTAAGGTCATAACTGAGAGTAGTAGCATCACCAAATATCTTTTAATCATATTTTGCCTCGTTAAAATTAGAAAAAAAACTTTACTTCTTACTAAAAGTCAAGTATGCAAAAGTTTGAATATATCGCAAACGTTCTATAACTTATGAGGTTCTCATGGATCATAATATCCATACAGAAAAAGAAAGTGATGATGATGTTTTGTTGTCATCAGCATCAAACGAACACCAAAGACAGGCGCTTGAAGTAACGGAAGATGCTAGAGAAAGAGAATATGTAAACCCAAGTTTTGGAAGAAAACTTTTTTTAGGAGAATTTGATCCTTCAATGGTTTACCCATTTCCTGTGCAAAGTGAAGAAGATAAAAAAATTGGTGATGAATATCTGGCAAAAATGGAAGCTTTTTTGAAAGAAAATGTGGATCCTGAAGAAATAGATCGCACACACGAAATTCCAAAAAGTGTCATCGAAGGCTTAGCTAAATTAAAAGCTTTTGCTATTAAAATTCCAAAAGAATATGGAGGACTTGGTTTTTCTAATACAAATTACAATAGAGTCATCATGTTGGTGGGCTCTTATTGTGCCTCCACAAGTGTTTTATTGTCAGCTCATCAATCCATTGGAATTCCACAACCTCTTTTAATGTATGGCTCAGAAGAACAAAAAAAGAAGTTTTTACCAAGATTTGCCGATGGGGCAATTTCAGCTTTTGCTTTAACAGAACCATCTGTTGGATCAGATCCGGCACAAATGTCTTGTGAAGCTAAATTATCAGACGATGGCAAATACTATATACTAAATGGAGAGAAACTTTGGTGCACAAATGGAACCATTGCCAATATTATTGTAGTTATTGCCAAAACAGCTCCAAAAATCGTGAAAGGTAAAGAAAAAAAACAAATTAGTGCCTTTGTTTTAGAAATGGATACACCAGGTGTTGAAGTGGCCCATAGATGTGAATTTATGGGGCTACATGGTATTTATAATGGTTTACTCCGTTTTAAAGATGTAAAAATTCCAAGAGAAAATTTAATTTGGGAAGAAGGAAAAGGGCTTGCAATGGCTCTTGGCACGATTAATGTTGGGCGCTTAACTCTACCCTCTGGTACAACAGCCGGTGCAAAATTATGTACAAAAATTGTAAGAGAGTGGGGGAAATCTCGCGTGCAATGGGGGCAACCTATCGGTTATCATGAGCCAGGTTCAGAAAAAATCGCGTACATTGCAAGTCATACATTAGCAATGGAAGCGGTAACATGGCTTGTTTGCAGCTGGGCTGATCAGAAAAAATTTGATATTAGAATTGAAGCTGCAATGAGTAAAATGTTTTGTACAGAAACTCTTTGGAAGCTAGTTGATATGACAATGCAACTAAGAGGGGGAAGAGGGTATGAAACAGCTCGTTCGTTAAAGAAAAGAGGTGAAAAAGGGATTGCTGTAGAAAGGATGATGCGCGATTGCCGTATTAATATGATCTTAGAAGGGTCTACGGAAATTATGAAGTTATTTTTAGCCCGCGAAGCCATGGATCCACATTTAAAACGATCGTTACCTCTTATGAAAAAATCTTCTTTTTCAGAAAAGTTAAAAGAAGGTTGGGGTGTGTTTAAATATTACGCAAAATGGTATCCCTCTTTGTTTTTTAAGACTCGAAAAAGACATGAAGGGCTTGGAAAATTAGAAAAGCATTTTCAATATATTGATCAAACCTCTTCTAAACTTGCGCGTACAATTTTTTATTACATGGCAAAATACCAACAAAAGCTTGAAAAAAAACAATTGATTTTAGGGCGTTTGATGGAAATCGGAACTGAATTATTTGTCATGGCAGCAACTTGTTCTTATGCTATTAGCATAAAAGATAAAGAGCATATTGATACACCGCTTGATTTAGCAGACTTTTTTTGCGTTCACGGAAGACGGTTGATTGAAGAGAGATTTGATCAATTAGAAGACAATATGGATAACTATTCAACGACCATTGCTAAAGAAGTATTGGATGATAAGTATGTGTGGTTAGAAGATAAAATCATTAAAGATTTTTAAAGTTTAATTATAAAGGCCCTTTTAAAAAGGGCCTTCTCAAGTTTGTTTTTTTTTATTCTAAAAGATTTAAATAAAAAAAAGAAAATCCGTAAATTATGCATTTCAAATAACCAGGAATGAACGGATAGTTGTTATGAATATTATCAAAAATTTTTTTTATTTGATCTCTTTTTGGAGATCCTGTTTCTGTAAGCAATTGCTAAAACCCGAGATTAATTGTTTCGTTAGTAGTTTCTATCTGAGAGAGTCGCTCTTCATTTGCTAAAGCAAATTTCGAGTTCTAATATATTTATCTGATCTTCCCTAGTTCCTTTCAGTCGCTTAAGGGCTTTAAACAGGCGCTCTAACGAGCTTTATTGGAAAAAGTTCGTAGAGCGTCTCTTAAATGAAGCTCGTAATGAACTTCAAAAAATTGCGGGAAAGATTGAGGCTTTAGATGTCTATAAAGAGAAGTAATTGCATAGCTCGTTAGAGCGTCTGTTTAAAGCCCATAATGACCGTTAGGGAATTATGGGGAAATCCAAACAAGAAATAAGAACTCGAAATTTGCTTTAGCAAATGAAGAGCGACTCTTTCTGACAGAGAATTTTGTAGAAAATATTAATCTTGGATCGACTAAACCGATAATTTCAGCACTATTTAGAAAGGCAGCAACTTAAAAAACCGCCAAACTTGAAAAGGCCCTTTTAAAAGGGCCTTTTGTAAAAGAATGAATCTAATCGTTAGTTGTAAATTTAGCAAGTTTAGCCCGTATTTGTGCTTCATGGTCAATAGAAGCTTTACAAACTAAAACAGCTGATTGTTTTGTAGAAAGATAATGTCTAACTTCTGTATCTTCTTTGACAAAACTTTCGCCCACAATTACAAAAATTTTCTTATCTTCCCATTTGTCAAGAGCCCAGTTTGCTGTTTCAATGAGAGATTTTTCTCTTAAGGGCTGTTGTTCTAATATCATATTGTTAATTCTGTCTGCATAACAGATGTAAAATCCAGCTTTAATATTTTGCTCTTGTACTTCCTCAATAGTATAGTTAGCGGCTTCTTCAGCAGTATTATAAAAAGCAGTACCTTCATCCTTAAAATTCGGCATTACTGTAGCTTCTGGGTTTAAAGTAGATAAATATTTAGGCAGAGAGTTGCTATGTTCATTTAATAAATCTTTAATCATGTCTTCGACAGTGCCAATATCCCAGCCTAAAACTGTTATAGATTCATCTATTTTATGAGCATATAAAGATCTACTTTTTTCAACAGAGGCTTGAGCGGGTCTGGCGCTAATAAGTAAAATACTTTGTGCAAATTGATTAATAAATTTAGCTATAATATTTGGAGTTTCTAATACTCCTTCAGTCATAACGACCAAATTTGTTTGTTCAAACTGTTGGCAGTTTGGATTGGGAAATTCTATATTAAAATTTGCTAAATCCACAGTTTCAGGTACGGGATTTCCTTTAATCTCTGGTAAAAGCTTTGTTGTATGAATAATGGCTAATTTTTTACTTTTTAAGTAATTTGTTAAAGAGTTTGTGTCAAAATTTGGATTATCTTTTTTTTGTTTACTTTGTTTTATGTGGCTTTTACCCGTAATGACAATAATCTTTTTTTCTGGCCATGTGCTGATTGCCCATTCAATAGATTGTTGCATCGATTCATTTCTTTGCAAAAACGTAGTTTCAATTCTTTTTTGAGTATGTTCAAGATTTTGATTTAGAACTAAACCTCTTTCTTGAATTTTCTCTTGCGCTTGAGCTTTAAGAAATTGATCTTCTTCTTTTGCATATATAACATCGTAAGTGTCTCTATCGTAAGGTAATGCTAATTGAAATATTTTAGAGGCGGTTCCTATATCCCAACCATAAACGTTCATTGAATCGTTTATCAGGTAAGCTTGGATAGAATGCTCTTTATCGACTTTTTCTTTAGCAGGTTGAGCCTCAACTAAAACTACTGCATTATTAGAAAAGTGTTGATTAATGTAATCACTAATGTATTGAGTATATTGGTAATGTTTTTCGCCAATGACTATAACTTGAGCATCAGCAATTGTTTGACAAGATGGGTCTAAATACTTACATTTAAGAGGAAAGCTTGGTTCCATAAAACTCCAAAAAAATTTCTTCTATTATAAAGACAATTTTTTAAGAATTTATAAAGTTTATTGACTTTCATCAAATCGTTTTCGAAAGTTGGTGAAAAAGATTTAAACAGACGTTTCGATAACTTTTACCGAACAAATTATAGTGATTTAAGGCATGATATAATTGATATAAAATACTTCTTTCTTCATAGCCCATTTGTTTTGGAATTAAACTATGATAACCTTCATAAAAGTCATCACTAAAACCGCCAAATAGGTGGCAGATACCAAGGTCTGCTTCGTGGTGCCCATAATAAGCTGCGGGATCAAAGACGACGCAATTTCCATCGAGGTCAACTGCCGTGTTTTCCATCCATAAATCACCATGTAATAGACTGGGGGTTATAGTAATTCCCTCAAAATAAAGATGAATTTTAGATAAAAGATCTTTTCCAAGCTCAGCGATTTCTTTATCTTGGTAGAAATCTTCAATTAGTTGTAATTGAAAAGATATTCTTTGCTCCTTAAAAAAATAAACCCAGCTTTGACTCCAATGATTGATTTGAGGAGTTAACCCTAATGTATTGTTTAGTTCGAAACCAAAGGCGCGATTTGTTCCAGTCAGGTGCATTTTTGCTAATTGATACCCTAAAGATCTCATAGATTTGGGAGAGTGAGATTGCAACTCTAAATACTCCATCACTAAAAACGCTGTTTTACCTTCCTTTCCATGAAAAATAGGGGAAGGGACTCTTAAGGTTGCAGTTGAATCGATCACGTGTAAGCTTTTAGTTTCTGCTTCATACATTGCAAAAGCATTGGGATGAACACTTGTCTTAATGAAAAAATTGCCTTTTGAAGTAGTTATTTTATAGCATTCATTTAGACTACTCTTAGGAACAATTTCACACGACTCTACTTCACCTAAATTAATATATGAAAGTAGGGCATCGATAATTTTTTGTTGGAGTGGCATCAAAATTACTTTTGTGTTACATACCTGTTTATTGGGGGATGCTTAAACCCCCAGGTCGCATGTTATAAAAAATATTTTAAAACGGCAAGTTAATATGAAAAAAAAATTTGTCTTAAAAGTTTTTAGTTTAATTTTCTTGAACTTTGGGCTATTTAGTTTTCAAGCGCCCCCCATTACTACAATGAGAGGTGGGGTAAACAATGCGTTTTTACCCAATCAATTACCAAGTGATAGAAGAATTTCCACAGAAATACAACAAAAGTTTAGAAACGACTATTATACAGGTCCTTATGCAAGCTTTGTACAAGTTTATACAATTGCCGGCGTTGTCACACTAGCTGGACGACTTGACAATGATCGGATCAAATTGCAAATGGAGCAAAAAGCAAAACAAGTCTACGGAGTGAGAGAAGTGATTAATGATATTGAAATTGTACACTTAATGCCTTACTAACTTTAAGTTTTTAAGGCGTTTTTATTAGTTTAAATAAACTAATGTATCTTCTAAAAGCAATGTGATAGGCTAATCTTTGCATAGCTTTATATATGTTATTCTTGTATAAATTTTCTTGTAATAAGTAGTTAGCGACTATATGGGAGGCTTCCTTAACAGACAAAGATTGACATATCCAGTAATCTTTAAAAGTAGAAGTATTCGGATTAGTGATTAGTAGTCTTTCCAAAGCAAATAGACAATTATCAAAAGTTACAGATTTTTTTTCACAGTGGTTAATGACCGTTTCGATATTCATGTAGATACTTGATGTTAATGGAAAGGAAGTAACCCAATCGTTATCGGGAATTACAAAAAGGGTAACAGCTTTTATACCGTTTCTTTCGTTTGCCTTTATAATGTTGTCCACCAAACGAAGACATGAACTTTCAAACGTTATGTAAATATTTTCTTTTACTGTAGAAGCTGGAGTATAATAATGTTGATTATAATACCCTTCCATTTTATCTAGTTTTTTATTACCGAGAAAAAATTTTTCACCAAAGCTAAAAGGGTAGGGAAAAGAGAAAAATTCTTTAAATATTTGCTTGCCTTCTTTATCACTTGCTGGACTTAAGTGATCGTAACGATGGGGTAAACATAGATTATTTTCTGGAATAACATCAATTTTTGGCAATAAACTATAGATAACTTGATAGAGAAAAGCGCCCAGATGCCCACTTGGCAAATATCTATATTTACTATAAAGAGGAATAGGATTTTTCCATCGACCGGATAATTCAGCTTTTGGGATAAAACGAATTTTTCCTCCAAGCCATTCAAATTTTGCCAATTTTTCTTTGCATTTATATTTATTTTGAAAAAAGACTTTTCTATCCAATTTAAATTCAGGGATAGACGAATAATCTTTTTTGGCAAAAATGGGGGGAGCGTATTGCTCAATGAGATTATAAATAGAGTTAGCAAACACTGGACTAACCTGATTGTACGGAAATAATGAATTGTAATTGTGAATCGCTTTATTAAAGAGGATGATTAGTTTTTGATCTTCTTTTACACAAACTTTTTTTCTAATTTCATTTAATTTGTTAGTTGTTTCGATTTGATTTATGCCAAAATAACTTTTTACACATTTTTCAGAGAAAAATATAAAGCAAAATCTTGAAAAAAAAGATGCCTCGAGTGTAGACAAGTCAGCTAGTAAAAATTCTTTGTTTTTTAAATTTGCTATTTTCTTTAATACGGGAAGATTGATATCTGTGGAATGATGAGTGATTAGGCTAGTGGAATCCATAAAGAACCTATAGAAAATATATGACAATTACAATAAAAGAAGAATTATCTCAACAAAATAGTACATATGCTCCCGAAAGGATAAATAGCAATACTTTTTCTAAAATAGAAGAAATTAGTGCTAAACTTTTGAATAATTTGGAAGAAGAAATATCAATCTCATTCATTCAGATTAAAGCCATTTGTCACGAAAAAGAAAATATTTCTCTTTTAAAAAATCTATTTCAAAAACTTGGTAATAAAGGTTTACTTAGAGATCCGAGTAGTAAAATATTTTTGGAAGTGAAATCACTTCTTGAATATGGCATTGAACAAAAAAAAACTGAATTAGTACAACTACTCTTAGAAAATAAAATTGATACAACTTTTGAAATATTTATAACAGCCATAAATCGTTCTGATTTTTCTGTTATAAAGTATTGCATTTATCACAAAGCATTAGATGAGACGTTTATAACAAATCTTTATACATTAAGGTTAGAAGAAAAAATTAAACTTTTAACTATTATTTGCGAAAAATGGAATGATTGCAATATAACCGTTTTAACTCTATTACATTTCTTAGAAGATAATCAATTCGAAGAATTATCTTTTTTCTTAACACACGCAACCGAAACTATTTTAGCTAATTTTACAAAAGCTCATTTTCTAAATTTTTTACATACTATCAAGCTATCAAAAAGCTATAGAAAAATTCTTACAGAGTTATTGAAAATCGCAAAAAATCAAGTAGATTTTTATTATTTTTTAATTGAAAAACTTCCTGAACAATGTTGTGAGATAATCATATCTAATTTTAGTGTTGATCCAAAAAATTTATTAAAAAGTATAGATGCTTTTTTTTCTTGTAAAAGAGAAAAGGAAGCTTGTTCGCTACTACTTAGTCTACAAACCATTTATGCTTTAGAAAAGAAACAAGTGCATTATTTTTTAATAGAAGCGTGTAAAAACAACTGGATTGCTTTCATAAAAAACTTGGCCGGGGTTAAAAAAGTCATAAATCTAAAAAACGATGGTACCAACTCTCCCATCAACATTGCTTGTAATCATCAAAATTATCCTCTTATAAAGTTACTTATAGAATATGGGGCTTTAATCGATGAGGAAGCTTTAACTAAAATCAAATTTCAAAATCCAGAAATCTTTAAATATATATTTAAGACCATTCCATTAAAGACAACGAGTTGTGAAGATTTATTTAGAAAAATGGCAGACAAAAAACTATTTGATCTTTTGGCAGTAGCGCTTGATAATCTTAAGTTTAGTAAAAATTTTTTAGAAGAATTGCTTTGTCATGCCTTAGGAAGTAAAGTTTTTGAGATAGCAAAAAAAATTTTGGAAAAAATTAAACATCATCCAGAATCTGTTGTTAAACCTTCCATCACCTCATGGACCTACAACGGTTTTTCAGCTTTTAACTATATTTCTCCTTTCATTTGTATAGATCTTTTTCAATACGTAAAAATAAATCATCCCAATCTTCCTTTGCCACAAATGTCTGACGAGCATAATGCTGTTTTTTGTAATAATTTGTCTTTTTTTACTAAAACAATTGATACCAAACTTTATCAAGATGCTTTTGGCAACACACCTTTACACTGGGCTGTTGCCTTTGGGAATGACTTAAGCTTTATACCTTATTTAAAAAAGTATAATGATATTCAAAATAATGAGGGTGAAACTCCTTTACACTTAGCTTGTAAAAATTCACAAATACATATTGTTAGAAAATTACTTTTACAAGATGTGAACACAGAAATTGAAAATTATTTAGGAAAACGCCCTATCGATTTAATCACGAATAGAGATATTCTTCACTTATTAAAGGATAAATCTCCAATATCTATCCAAGGGAAAAGAAATCTTTCCTGCGCGATTTATTTTTTAAAGAAAAATGAAACTGCCTTAGATGCCATTCTCCCAAATGAAGAAAAGTTAATTTTTGAAGAGTATTTGTGGAGAAGCACAATGGCACATATATGGAATTTTAAAATTAAAACATTACTTGAAGAAGAAGAAGTGAACTTAGAGGGTAATCAATCCTATTATTTTGCAAATTTGATTTTTATCAAATTGCAAAGATTTTGTGAGGAAGTGCTTAATTTTTATCCATTTAAAAAAGAAACAAACAAAGAAATTATAAAAAATTCTCTAAAGCTAACGCTCGATTGTTTTAAGAATTTAAGCCAATCAAGATATGCTCCAAATCTTGAAAAAATACAACAAAAAGAGATAACAATCGCTATTCATCATGCCGAAAATCATACCTATTATTACATCTATTCAGGCGACTATTTGCATGTTGTCAATAGAGGATTTATGTGTATATCTAGTGGTATCAGAACTTATAAAATTAAGCATTTAAATGAATTAAAAAGTGATTTGTTAATAGCAAACCAAAATAATATTTTAGAACATTTTAGTAAATTAGAGGAGGCATTAGAGCTAGAATACCTTCATTCTGTTTCTATGAAGACACAAAATTATGGCTTTTGCACATACATTGGTACTATTTCTGTTTTAAATGTCCTCTTTAAAGAATTTTTGAAAAATAAGTTAAATCCATTAGAAGCTGATGAAACGGGGCAAAAGTTGTTTAAATGGTTTTGTAAATTTTTTAAAAAGGAAATAACCAAAGATTATTTAAGTCGGTTAAAGCATGTTGATGTTGTTTTTTTAGACGAAATAAAGAAAAAAGCTGACAAACTCAATATTGTGATTAATGAGTTAGATCAATTGCTAAACATGAATTTAACAGAAAGTGAGGAGCTAAGTGTCTAAATGATCAATAAAAATTAGTTAATTACCTTAACTTTTGTTCCATCTCTTATTCTATCTGTTGGATTGACTATGATGTTATCATTTTCTTTTAATCCATCGATTACTTCTATAGTGCTACCAAAATCTCTTCCTAATTGAACGTTATGCAGATGTACGACTAACTGTTCATCAACGGTAGCAACTTGGGGCCCATCTGTGCGAACAATGATTGCTTCTACAGGTAAAACAAATTTATTGCTAGGAGGAAAATAAAAGGTTACGTCAGCATATAGGCCAGGAAGGATCTCGTAGTTTGGATTTTCAACATCAACTTCTGTTAGCATTGTTCTCGAGATTGGATCCAAGGCGTTAGCAAAGCGAACTACCGTACCCTCAAAAGTTTTATCTGGATATTCTTGTATTTTTACTTTGGCATGTAAGCCATTTTTAATCGAACGAAAAAAAGCTTGAGGTACATTGACAAAAAAACGAATAACGTTAATTTGTGCGATTTGAAATAGTTCTTGAGGATTTCCGTTACTGCCGGCACTTATTAAAGAACCAATGTCAATATCTCTTCTAGTAATAATGCCATCAAAGGGAGCATAGATCTTTTTAAATTGTTGAATATCTCGTAAGCGATCCACATTCTTTTCAGCAGATATAACTTCAGATTCGGCAGCAACAAGTGATGCATTTCTTTCATCTACTTCTTGGGTAGAAACAGCTTCTGGATTTTTTTTAATTAACGCATCCCATCTCTCAGCAGTTACCTTAGCGATATCTCTTTTAGATTTTGCGACTTCTAAATCAGCCAAAGATTGTTGATACTGTTGATCAATTTCTGGAGTGTCAATTTCAGCTAAAAGATCTCCTTCTTTTACGCGATCGCCAATATCGTGTAGGAAATTTATTAAGTAGCCATTGGTGCGCGCCCAAATAGGCGTAATATGGTAAGCTTGCGCAGAACTTGGTAAAGTCAAGATAGATGGTTTTTGATCGAAATGAATGGTTTCAATTTTAACAACTGGTAAATCTACTTGATTGGCTTGGCTTTCTAACTCTTGCTTTTGAGTGAAACGAGGTATCCATCCAATTAAAAATAAAAGAAATAAAAGGAATAGTAAAGACAAAATCAAGGAGATGGCTTTTGTTTTGCTAGCTTTCATAGGGATCCTTTGATTTCTTCCGGTGCAGCATCAGGTTCTTTTCCAAGATAAGGATTTGGTTTATCGATCAACCAAGTAAAAATTACAGGCACAAAAAATAGTGTCGTAAATGTGGCAACAATTAAGCCCCCAATCACAGCTCTTCCAAGAGGAGCGTTTTGTTCACCCCCTGTTCCTAAGGCTAAAGCCATAGGAATCATGCCAAAAATCATGGCTAAGGAAGTCATCAAAATAGGTCGAAGTCTTGTAGTTGCGGCTTCGATAGCTGCTTCATAACTATTTTTTCCACTCTTAAGCTGATAGTTTGCAAAAGTGACTAGCAAAATACTATTGGCAGTAGCGACACCAATGGACATAATCATTCCCATCATTGAAGGAACACTAAAAGTTGTATGAGTGATAAAAAGACTCCATAAAATACCTGCAAAGGCTCCAGGTAATGCCATAATAATAACTAAAGGATCTAACCATGATTGATAGTTCACTACCATAATTAAATAAACTAAGATGATAGAAAAAATAAAACCAATTTCGAGTCTTGTGAAGGCATTTTCCATGTTCTCAACTAAACCTTTTAATACAATTTCATTACCGGGTTGCATTTCTTTGTTATATCGAGCAATGATTTTATTAATATCTGCCACAACACTTCCTAAATCCCTGCCTTGAACATTAGCGTACACGTCATATACTGGTTGAACGTTAAGGTGATTAATCACACCTGGTGTTTCCCTTCTCTTGATTGTTGCTAAATTGCTAAGGAGTTGAGATTGTTGGGTTAATGGACTGGCAACTGGAGTATTTAAAACCCCTTCTAGACTATTCACTTTATATTTTGGCAATTGTACTGCAATAAGATAAGGAATCCCATTTTCACGGTCGAGCCAAAAGTTTGGGGATACAACTGTGCTTGAGCTATAAGTTAAAAGAACATCATTCATGACGTCTCTTTGTGTAATTCCAGTTTTTTGTAGCAAATTGCGATCAAAATCTAAAAATAATTCAGGCATGTCTACTATTTGGTGTAAATGAGCGTCCTCAACACCTGGTACTTTTTCAAGTTCCTCCACTATCTTTTTGGCAATTTCAAGATTATGCTTTTTGTCATATCCAATAATTCTAATATCAATCGGAGTTGGTAGCCCAAAATTTAAAATCTGACTAACCATGTCTGCTGGTTGAAAGAAAAATGTCAAATTAGGAAATTTAGCCTCTAAATGTGTTCTGATTTTTTTCATGTATTCAGGCGTTGAAAATGACTTATTTTTTTTTAATGCAATCAATATTTCACCATCGGCGCTGCTAACTGTCGCATTATCTCCAAAAGCTAATGAATAGGCATCAGCTACAACACCTATATTATCAATCATCATGTCTATTTCATTTGGAGGAATAACATTTTTAATCTCAGCCTCGACAGAGCCAAAAATTTCTTCGGTGACTTCAATTCTCGTTCCAGAAGCTGCTTTTACATGCAGCCTAATTTGATTTGCATCAACAATTGGAAAAAAATCTCTACCAACAAAAGGTAGAAGTGCAAAACCACTTAAAAATAGGATACAAAATAAAATGGTTGTTAATATTCGATTGTCTAGCGACCATTTTAATCCTTTTTGATAAAAATTTTTAAATTGTTCAAATTTTTCTTCGAAGTGATGATGAAAATAATCAAATCGAGTTTTTAGCTCTTTGCTTTGATAAAGATACATTTCTTTCTCAAGCAAATAATTTGCCATAACAGGAACGACTGTTCGAGATAAAATGTAGGATGAAGAAATAGCAAAAACGACAGCTAGAGCAAAAGGGGTAAATAAAAACTTTGAGGGGCCAACTAAAAGAACAACCGGTAAAAAAACGATACATATAGATAATGTGGAAACAAAGGCCGGAACTGTCACCTGATAAGATCCATCAAGAACCGCTTGTCTTAAAGATTTACCCATGGTTAAATTGCGATGAATATTTTCAATGGCAACCGTTGCATCGTCTACTAATATTCCAATAGCTAAAGCTAATCCTCCCAGTGTCATCACATTGATCGTTTCACCAAGGAGGCTTAAAAGGGTGATTGAAGCGAGTATGGATAAAGGAATAGAGGTTAATACGATTAAGGTGCTTCTCCAACTTCCTAAAAAAAGCAAAATCATTAGACCAGTTAAAATAGAAGCTAAAATTCCTTCTGTTACAACGCTTTTAATAGATGCTTTTACAAACACTGATTGATCAAATAGCAAGTCGATCGATAAACCTTTTGGGGCAGAAGCTCTCATTGTTGGAAGGAGTTTCCATATGGCATTAGCTATGTCTAATGTTGAAGTAGCACCATTTTTTAAAATGGTTAATAAAACAGCGCGTTTTCCATCATTCCTAACAATATTTGTTTGTGGCAAAAAGCCATCGTGGGCGTGAGCTACATCGCGAATATAGATGATGACATTATTGATAACAGTCAAAGGAATGTCATTGATGGTCTGTACAAGGTCTGGCGTATTATTTGCATTAACCCGATAATCAAATTTTCCAATACGTGTATCACCAACTGGAACAGTCAAAACTTGGTTGTTAATCGCATTATTTACATCTCTTGGGGATAAGCCGGTTGCTTGTAAGGCTTTTGGATCAATATCTACCATAACAGAGCGAACTTTACCGCCATATGGTGTTGGTAAGGTGGTGCCTTGAATCGTGGCTAAGCCCCTTCGTATTCTATATAAACCATAGTCGTAGAGCTGTTCTTCTGTTAATGTATTGCTTGATAAGATCATTTGGATCAATGGCACAGTGTTGGCATAATATTTTGCAATTACTGGTGGCAACATCCCCGTTGGCATTCTTCTTAAAATGGATTGAGAAGAGGCGGTGGCTTGTGCTAAAGCCACTGAGATATCAGCGCCTGGATGAAAATACAAACGGATCAATCCAACACCATCAATTGTTTGCGATTCTATCCTTTCAATGTCATTAACATTATTTGATAAAGAATATTCACTGTAGGTTGTAACTCTTTGTTCAAATTCTTCATCTGGTAATCCTGCATAAGACCAAATAACGCTAACTACGGGAATGTTAATGTTTGGAAAAATATCTTTAGGGGTAACGACAATAAAAGTAATTCCAGCCAAAAAGATAATGATGGCAAAAACTACAAAGGTATAAGGGCGATTTAAGGCGAGTCTTACGATCCACATATATGATTTAAGTTCTAGCTTAAAAATCGTGAATATAGGTTTTAAAAAATTTTTTTTATATGTAAAAGTAAATTTTTTTAAAGGAAGGATTTTTTTGTGCGTTTAAAGAAGGGGATTTTATACTTTAGTGTTTTATTATTAACTAGCTGTCGAATTGGCCCCACTTATATACCACCAAGTCCAACAGCCCCTTTAGAATGGAAAAATGATCCTAAGAATACAATTGCCATTGATTATTACGATTATTGGTGGGAAGTTTTTAAGGATGAAACCTTAAATCAGTTGCAATTACAAGCCTTGGAAAACAATAAAAACTTGTTTGCAGCTTTTGAAAGGGTTGAGCAAACACGTTATGTGGCAGCTATACAAAAAGCTGAACTTTACCCACAATTAGTTTTAAATCCAGTTTATAACAATCAAGACAGTTTAATACGCGTTTTTAATGGTGTTTTGCCATTTCAAAGGGTGCACCAGTGGCTCTATAGTTTTCCAGTCCGTTTGAATTATGAAATCGATTTATGGGGAAGGCTTAGAGACTTGTATGAGTCAGCTCTTCTTTATTGGGAAACACAAGTGCAAGATTATCAAAATACTATGTTAATCCTTACAAGTGATTTAGCAACAGCTTATTTCCAAATGAGAATGGCAGATACCCAAGTTGATTTGTTAGTTGAAACAATAAAAACGAGGCAAAAAGCATTAAACATCACACAAGCGCGTTACGATGCTAAGATAGTAAATTATTCAGATGTGTCAAGAGCTGGACTTGAACTAACTAATGCTGAAGCGCAGTATATTGATGCAATACGGGAAAGAAGAATTTTTGAAAATCAAATCGCCATGTTAATTGGTGAGGACGCAAGCGATTTTGCTTTACCTCACAATCCCTTAAAAACATTGCCCCCTGAAATCCCATCAGGAATTCCCTCCGATGTTCTTTTAAGAAGGCCTGATATCGCTCGTGCCGAACGATTAATGGCTTCCGATCATATGGCCGCTAAAGCCGCCTACGCCTCTTTTTTTCCTACATTAACTTTAACAGGTGCCTATGGATATGAAAGCCCTTTCTTAAAACAATTTTTACGCAAAGACAGTCGTTTATGGAGATACGGGGCTGAAAGTGAGCAAACTTTATTTGATGGTGGCAGAAAAGCGTACAACTATGAGTTGCAACTTCGTTATTTTGCAGAAGCTTCTTATGAATACCAGCAACAGATTTTGGTAGCTTTTCAAGAAGTGGAAGATGCGTTAGTAAATATTGCTAATTATTTACAAGAGTATAAAAAAATTGTTCAGTCCGTTAAGTGGGCTAAAACAACTTATAATATAGCAAATGATCGTTATTTAAGCGGTGTTACATTTTATTTAGATGTAGTCGATGCTGAAAGAGATGAACTACAAGTTGAACTTTTAGAAAATAATCTTTTAGGGCTTCAATATCTTTCGACGGTGCAATTAATTAAAGCCCTCGGAGGTGGTTGGGGAAGTGTAGCAACTGAGAATTGTTTAACTACTACCCCTTGATGTCGTCTAAAGTTTCCGCAACTTGATCTATAGTAATTCGTTTACCTCTATCTAAATTTAGCATTTGTTTTACTAAGGTTGCCAATTTTTCACATACTTCTTGTTCTTCTTGATTTTCAGCTAGGATAGAGATCTGCTCTATAGTAGATCGTATCTTTACTTCATAATTATCCATAATCTCTTGAGTTATCTCACCCTTATTTTTTTTCAAATCTTCCATAATTTTTTTAAACTCCTCCATTGATTTTTCAAAGGGTGGATGTTTAAAATCGGCTTGGATTATTTGCAAAATGGTTACACCTAAAGACCAAATATCAGAAGCTTGTTCGGCTTTTTTTGTTTTTGAGAAGTATAGACTTTGATCAAAATGGGAGGGGGTTCCTGCCATTTTTACATCAGCACCTGCAACAGCTACATATTCAAAATCAATTAATCTAACGCGGCCTATAGACCCATTAGAAAAAATTTCCACAACGATATTGCGCGGTTTAATATCTCGTAAAACAATCCCTTTTTCGTGCACTAGTTTTACATGCTCAACTATTTTTTTTACAATATAAAGCCTTTTATCTAAATCTAGCTTTTTTATTTCATTCTCTTGTAAGTTTAAATCTTTTCCCACAACTTCATAAATGCCGACAATTTTTTGGTTATTTTCTTTCGTCAATGTTTGATTTTTAGAAGTCCTAGTTTGTACTCCATAGTAGTAAATAGAAGGATAAAATTTTTCCATATGAAAAAATTTGTAAAATTCAGATTGTTGTATAAATCGACGCTTAGTCACATTTGTAAATAGTGTTTTAATGTATATTGCTTGAGAGTATTGTTTCGATTTCAAGTTATAAACGACAACACGCTTAATTTTCTTATCCCCATGTTGAAATGACTCATTAGAGAAGATAAACGCATTTTCAGAAGAAGTTAGAATAGTTAAGGGGTGGTTTTGTGGGTCTTTTTTTAAATTTTTTCCAGCAAGATCAGAGATGTTTTGTTCAATAAAAGTTATACAAGTGGATTCTTTGCTAGTTAACGCTTTATTGCTGACTGTATCAATAAAAGTATTAAAATCGACTATGTTCATAATTAACTTAATTTAAAATTGTTAAAAAATATATTAACATTTTTAGAATTAAATAATTATATTTTTTATTTAGCGTCTCTTTTTAATAACCAAACGCGTGGTCCTCCCCAAGGGACAACAATTTCTTTTTGAACATAAAAGCCAATAAAGCGGTAAAATCTAACAATTTCAGGTTTGGCCGTTTCTAAGTAACAAGCCGTATGGGTTAGATCAGCTCCCGTTCGAAGGATAGTAATAAAATCACCTTGCACTCCTTCATAACGATATTTTTCGTCGACGGCAACAAAACAGCCTCGCCAATGCGGTTCTGGGGCTAACTGCTCTCTTGTTTTTTCAATAAACTCTGTGTAATAAAAAAAACGGATAAAAGAAATGGGCGGAATTTTATAGATGAGATTAAAGACACCGACATTTAATTGGGGTAAAAATCCTAAATGAAAGCCAGGATACATCAAGATTAAAGCTCCAATTACTTTAGGTTCTTCCCCTTTTTTATAAGGTAAAAGAGCGACATAAGAAGTTCCATATAAGATCCCAAATTTTGTAGCAGCTTCTATATACTTAGTAAAATACTTTTCTCTAGTTTTTGGGTTTGGAAACATCCATTCCGCTACAGGGTCGGTAATATACGTATCGACTAGATGTTTCACGACTTGGTCTTTATGAAAGGGGGTCATAACTACTATGTTATAACTTCTTTGTTTTTCTGATTGAAACATGGCTTCTCTGTAATAACTTTTAAATGTACCAATACAAATTTTTCCATAATTAATCAACTTTAATAGTTCTTAATACTCTTCTTTTAGAATATTAGTAACATTAATTGGAAATTATTATGGTTAACAATTATCAACCAATAGAGAACGTAACGTCAGCTAAAGAATTTAATGAAAAAATAGATTTTTTTAATGATGTTTTATCCTCAAAAACGAAACTTTTAAAAACAAATGGCGAATCTGAAAATAGATTTGTACGATTTTTAAAAAATATTCTTCTTTTTTGGAATAATTCCGACGTTGAATTTGTAAATGTAGCCAGATCAGTGAATGATTTTGTAAATAAACATAAAAATTTGGAAGGGATTAATATTGTTGCTACTTCGCAAGTATTAGACAAATTATTACTTAATCAAAATGGAGCTAAAAAACTTGTCTCTACAGAATTATTACCTGACGGTATAGTAAAGAAAAATACCATTTTTTCCATTATTAAGACAACTCAAGAAACTTTGTTAGAGAATAAATACCAAAGAGCTATTGTTTACGAAACTAAGAGTACCTCTGTAGAAAATAAATTAATAAAAAAGACAGAAGAACTAAATAAAACTTATGAAGATGAGGTAAATTTTCTAAGCAATGCAAGTAATTCTCAACAAGATAAGGTAGAAAAAATAAACGACTTATTTTCAGCAGTTGGTGGTTCAGATGTTTTAAAGGAATCATATGTTGAAGACTTAAAAAATATTCAGGAAATTTCTCAATCTTTAAAAAAGCAAAAGGGTGATAAAGAAATTTCAGGTCTTGTGAAAATTAAATTGAAACAATTAAACCTTCAAAAGCAAATAATAGCCATCAGACAAAGTCAATGTAAAATGGAAATTCGATACGAAGAGACGATGCAAGGTGGTTTAGCAGCTTTTTTTGCAAGAAATTCTAGCAAGAAACCATAAGCTTATTGTAATAATTATCTCATATAGCATGTTTGAACGAAGTCTTCATTCATGCTAAATTGTAATCTTTTATTTTAGATTTTCGCGAATAAAAATCCTTAAGTTATTTCTATAATTTGATCTGCATGATTTTGGATTAACTCTAAATCATGGGTAACAATGATTAAAGTTATTTTTTCTTTTTTTTTCAAATCAATAAGTAGGTCAAAAATTTGTCTTTGAAATGGATAATCTAAAGCCGAAAATGGTTCATCACAAATTAAAACTTTTGGTTTACAAGCAAGCGCACGAGCGATGGCTACCCTTTGACACTGCCCCCCACTTAAATGGATGGGGTATCTTTTACTGATTTCTTTAAAACTCAAACCTACTGAATTTAAATAAAATTCAATGAGAGCTTCGTCTTTTTTATTTTGGTGAATTTTTAAGGGTTCTTTGATTAATTGAGATACAGTTTTAGAAGGATTTAAGGCAGAAAACGGGTTTTGAAAGATAAATTGAACATCTCGATAGTAATTTTTTCGAGTTACCTGTTCAATTGTTTTATTTTGATAGTAAAGAGATCCATTGGTTGGTGATACCATTTTTAATAAAAGCTTACACAATGTGCTTTTGCCAGAACCACTTTTGCCAACAATAGCCGTTAGTGTTTCTTTCGGAATAGAAAAATTCAAATTTTTTATTATGAATGTATTTTTATAGCCAAAGCTTAAGTTATTAGCTTTATATACCATAGAATACTCTGTATTGATTTGCGATTATAGAAGGGTGATTTAAAGCTTTTACAAAACCGTTATGTAACCATAAAACTTTGTCACTGATATGAATATTTCGTAAATCGTGAGTTATAAAAAGGATTGAGAAATGATGTTTTGCTTGTAAATCCTTTAGTAAAGAATAGATTTTTTGTGACGTTTCTTTGTCTAAAGAAGCGGTTGGTTCATCTGCAATAACAAGTTTTGGATTACACATTAAAGCTTGAGCGATCATTACCCTTTGCTTCATCCCCCCACTCAATTCATGGGGGTAACAATTTAAAATATCTTCAGCTTGCGATAAACCAGTTTCTTTTAAAAGAGCAATAGCTTTATCTTCAGCTTCATTGTATGTATACTTTTTATGATAAATGGCAAACGGGATTATTTGTTTTGCAATTTTTTCAGTCGGATTAAAAGCAGATCCTGGATCTTGAAAAATAAAACTTATTTCCTTACCTCTTATTTTTTGAAAATTTTTTTCTGAATATCCAACTAGTTCCAAAGTATCAAATAAAATTGAGCCTGTTAAAGAAGCACTTGTTGCAAAAGGAAAGATATTAATAATCGCTTTACCTAAAGATGTCTTGCCAGAACCTGAAGCGCCTATAATGCCCATTGTTTCACTGGCCTTAAGCGAAAATGTTATGTCATGTAATATTTTTGTTTTTTTATAGTTTAGATTTAAGGATTTAACTTCTAATAACTTAGGCATACATCTCTTTTTGTTCTTTTAAATCTTCGGCAATTAAATAAAAGCTAAAGATTATTAAAGTAATAAAAATACTTGGAAAAAACAAGCGCCAAGGATAGTTGTGATAAGCATTTAATGATTCAAAAGCCATAGATCCCAAACTTGCAATGGGCGCTTGGACCCCGATCCCTAAAAAGCTTAAAAAAGCTTCAGAAAAAATAGCAGATGGTATTGTTAATGTTAGGCAAATGAGGACTGTGTGGAATATATTTGGTAAAATATAATGAAATAAAAGTCGACTAGAAGATGCTCCAATTAATTTTCCATTGAGATAGTAATCTTGATTTTTAATAAATGAAATTTCCGATTTAACAAGTCTTGCCATCGATACCCACCCCGTTAATCCTAAAGCTAAAATTAACGAGTAGATACCATTTCCCAAGACAATCACTAGAAGAATAGACAAGATAAGAGAAGGAATGCACACTAAAATGTCGATTATCCTCATTAAGGCCTTCTCAACAATGCCACCAGTCATGCCAGCTATCCCTCCCCAAAAAAAACCAATAATTAAATCAAGAACAGCCGCAGCTAACCCAACTCCTAGTGAAATGGATATTCCGTAACTTACTCTTGTAAAAACATCTCTTCCAAGATCATCTGTTCCAAACCAATGGTTCCAGCTTGGCGCTTGATTTGCCAATGCTAAATTCGTTTCTTGATAAGAGTAAGGAGATAGAAAAGGGGTTATAGAGGCGAGGCAAAGTAAACAAATTAAAATACAATAGCCTAAAAAACATTTACCTATTGGCATATATCAACTTATTTTTGTATTTGCTAAAGGGTTTAATAAACGTTGCAAAACTTCTGAGAGTAAAATAAAACCAAGTAGTAAAGTGCTGTAAAAAATCGTCAAACCCATGATTACTGGATAGTCTCGATTGCCAATGCTTTGTACATACCAAAACCCAAGGCCTGGAATTGCAAAAATTTTCTCTACAATAAAACTGCCGGTTAAAAGGTTTGCACCCAATTGTCCAAAGAAAGGGAAGAGGGGTAGAAGTGAATTTTTAAAAATACAATTTTTATAAATAGAAATAGGGGGTAACCCTTTCAATTTTTCAGATATATAGTAGTTTTTTTGAAAGATTTGAAGCACTTGTACTCTTACAAGTTTTGCAATTTGCATACTAGGAATGATACTCAAAGTTAGAATGGGTAATATTGCATGAGAAATTGAGCCCCAGCGGCCAATGGGAAAAATATGCCATTTAAAGCTTAAGTAATATTGAAGGAAAGTGCCAATAAAAAAAGTTGGCAAAGAAAGGGCTAATGTAGAACTAAAAAAAAAGACTTGGTCTCCTTTTTTTTTATAATGATAAGCCGATAAAGTCCCTAAAAAAATTCCGTTTATCATAGAAGCTAAAAAAGCCATGCCGCCAAGTTGTGCAGATATGGGAAAATTATTCACTATAATTTCAATAACAGTTAGATCTTTATATTTTAAAGAAGTCCCTAAATTAAAAGAGGAAACGTTTTTTAAATAAGTTAAAAGTTGCTCTGTTAAAGATCCATTTAGCCCATGATAGTCTAATAAACGTTGGTGAACATGTTCATCTAAAGCCTTAGATTCTAAAAAAGGATCGCCTGGTATTAATTTCATAAAACAAAAAGTTAAAACGATAATACCAAGCAATGATATAACACTATTTGTAAAGTAACTAAACGACAATTTAAGGGATTGAATCATAAGTTAATTCGTTACAGTTAAAATTAAAATAACCAAGAGGAATCAAAGAAACGTGTTGTCCATTTTCACTTTTTAAAAAGTTAAACGTTGAAAAAAACAAAGGAGCGACAGGCATCTCATCCATTAGAATTTTTTCAGCTTGAATGAGTAGCTCTTTTCTTTTTGTTTCATCAGTCTCTTCATCAGATTGATTGAGTATAGTGGTATAGGTTTCATTTTCCCAACCAGTGCGATTACTAGAATTAGCTTTTGATTTAAATATTTCTAAAAAATTCATTGGATCCATAAAATCTGCAAACCAAGAACCTATAGCTATTTGGTAGTTACCACTTTTTACTTTAGCCAAGTAGCTCTTAGATTCTACTTTTTCAAGGCGAATTGGAATACTAAAGATCTTTTGCCACTGTTGTTGAAGTACTTGAGCAATTTTGTGTTCTCTTTCTGAAGCTCCATAACTTAAAACCAATTCAGGTATTTGATCGTTATCAATTTTTAACTCTTTTAACGCTAATTGAAAAGCTTCCCAAGCTTTGGGATTGTCGCTATCTTGAAAGTAACCCTTAGACGTTAAACCCATAATAGGTGGTACAATGGCAAGGGCTGGTGTTTGATGTCCTTGCGTGACGTGATCTACAATATCTTTTCGATTAATAGCGTAGCTTAGAGCTTGTCTAAAATGTTTATTAGAAAAAATAGGATCATTTGTATTAAAGCGCAACCAATGAGTACCAGCTGCTTGTAAATATCTAATTAAATTACGATGTTTTAATGCTTGTAAAGAGTCTTGAGGGAGAGTTGACATGGGAGAGCCTGCCCAATCTAGATCGTTTGATAAAAACATTTGATAAGCAATATTTTCATCCAAAACATCTAATTCAATATCAGTAAAGACAACTTGCTTATTCTCAACATAATTGTAATTTTTAGTTAGGGAAAGTTCGTTGTGTTTTTTCCAATCTTTTAAAGTAAATGGACCGTTAGACGGTACGTTTGCTCCTTCTATCTCTTCTGTTTGCCTTAAAGTTTTATGAACTGGCAAAAAGAAAGGAGAGGAAAGTAAAGTGATAAAATAGGGAATTGGTTTTTCAATTTCTACAACCAATGTTTTGCTATCACTTGCTTTAATGCCTACTTCATTTTTTGAAACTTTATTAAGATGAAAATCTTTGGCTCCTCGAATCATAAATAATTGATAAGCGTTAGGAGCAAGATTTTTGGGGTCTAGTACGCTAAACCATGTTTCTTCAAAATCTTGAGCTGTAAGAGGGGAATTATCAGACCATTTACTTTCTTTTAAGTGGATTGTGTAGGTTTTTTGATCTGGACTAATCTCTATCTTTTCCGCAATAGCATATTGAGGCTTGCCAAAACAATTTAACCGAATAAGTCCTTCATAAAGCATTTTTATTGTTGTCATTGAAGCTAAGTCTGTCGCAAAACGGGGGTCTAACGTAGTAGGTTCTTCAGAGATGGCAATTTTTAAATGATTGACTTGTTTTTTCGTATCCTTATGGCAAGAGAGGAAAAACGATGAAGCAATAAGGCAATAACACAAAGAGATAACGAATCGTTTCATGAAGATTTACTCAAGTTTTTTGGTATTAGAGATGGTTAGTTCAATTTGATAGATAACATAAATATTTATTACAAAAACTTCTATGAAAAAAATGTATACTCTTTTTAGCTTAAATTCAAAAAGCGTTAATATTTAAAGAGTTTAATATCGTTTTAAATCTTCTTAATTTAAATAATAGTTTTTATTAATCATTTAATTATTGTCTTGCTTCAAAGAATAATTTAATTTATATAAAAATTATAATATTTTTTTTATTTGGGTGAGTTATGGGGCGCGTATTAACTATTTTATCAGTCCTTTTAGTATTAATTGCCGGTGTTTACTATTTTTTTGAACCATCAGAAAAATATAAAATACTGCCCTTAAAAACCCAAGATATGGAAATAGCCGCAACATCTCCTGTCATAGATGATAATTGGCATGAATTTGTATCTCCTAGTGGTAAATTTAAGGTGATGATGCCAGTTGAGCCTCAAAAAGCGAATGATATTTTTGTAGATCCAGACACAAAACAAAAAAAAGACTACTATATGTATGTGGCTCAAACTGCAAATGGTACAGTGTTTATGGTCAGTTTAATTGCTTTTGGCAAAGATGAAGACGGAGACGTTCGTTTTAAAGATATAGTCAAAGATATGATGGCATCTGACCCGAAAAATGTTTTATCTAACATGCATACAGCTAACTACCAAGGGCATGAAGCAAGAGATTTTGATATTGAAAATGAAAAAATGAAAATTATGAATCGAGCTTTTGTAAAAAAGGATAAAATTTATTTATTAAGTGCAATAACTCCAAAAGGTGTGAAAGATCCAGATGTAAATCTTTTTTTAAATTCTTTTGAATTCATTGAAGTGAAGAGATAATTTTATGAATGCGATTATTATTCCCGTGCTTTTATTTTCAAATTTTTTTGGACAAATTTCTTCTCCAGCGCAAACAAATCCAATCTTTAATTCTAAAAAAGGACTAGAAAACTCCAATCCGATTTATCAAAAAGGTCGGTCTACACAAGTTTTACCACAAGAATTACCAGAGCCTGCCGGAAATGTGGGAGCAAAGGAAACCTATGCTTTTCCAGGGATGGTTGGTTTTCAAGGTGGAAGAAAAGTGGTGAGTGAAAATATTTTTAATTTAAATGTACCTATTGCCGTAACTGTCGAAGTTATTAAGCCGCAAGGTAAAACAATTGCAATAGAGGAAGGGGTCTTAACAAATTTCATTAGCAGAACTTTAAATGAACAAGGGATTCAAACTGGTGGTCAAGGAACTCCATTGTTACATCTGCTAGTTTTTGTGAATGAAGTTGAAAATATAGGTTTTGCCTATATGGGATTAAGGCTTTTAGAAAGTGTAAAAATGGATCGAATTTTATTGCCAAAAGACTTTTACTTCCAAGCCATAACATGGGAAAAGCAAGACTTAATAGCAGCCTCTCAACAAGATTTAGAAACAGAAGTTCAAAAGAGCGCGCAAGATTTACTAAAATCGTTTGTTGAGAGATATCAGTATTTTAAAGGAGTCCAGCAAAGAACAAAAGGGACAAGTCCTTAAAATTTTAGATGTTTGTCATAAGCCTTTTTTAACTTTTTCCAATTTGCTGAAGTACTGAAATCATTTCAATCGCAGCAAAAGCAGCATCTGCACCTTTATTACCAGCTTTTGTACCTGATCTTTCAATTGCTTCTTCGATTGTATTAGTCGTTAATACCCCAAAAATGACCGGAACGTTAAAGTCTAAAGAAACTCTATTTATTCCAGAAGATACTTGTGAGCAAACATAGTCAAAGTGAGGCGTACTCCCACGAATAACAGCCCCTAAGCAAATAATTGCATCAAAATCATTATTTTGAATCATTATTTGTGCAGTAAGTGGTAATTCAAAGGCCCCTGGCGCCCATACGCATTCAATATTACTGTCTAATACGCCTAGTTGTTTTAAAGCAAGCTTTGCTCCATCTAGCAAATTTTGTGTAATAGCTTGGTTAAAGCGTGAAACTATGATACCAACTCTAGCTTTTGGGACTTGCATATATCCAATAATTTCTTTCATATAGTTTCCTTTTCTTCTATATCTAAAAGATGACCCATTTTATTTTTTTTTGCTAATAGATACTTGTAATTTTCAAGATTTGGATTAATCGGTAATGGTACTCGTTCAGAAATGGTTAAATCATATCCGGCAAGTCCAGTATATTTTGCAGGATTATTAGTTAAAAGGCGAATTGTTGTAATGCCAAGATCTGCAAGTATTTGAGCACCAATCCCATATTCACGGCTATCCACTGGGAAGCCAAGTTGTAAATTTGCTTCATAAGTGTCTTGCCCTAAATCTTGTAATTCATAAGCTTTTAATTTGTGACCAAGACCAATTCCTCTGCCTTCATGACCTCTTAGATATACCAACACGCCAGCGCCTTCTTTGCTGATTTTTTCTAAAGCCAATTGAAGTTGTGGACCGCAATCACAACGCAAAGACGCAAAAACATCGCCTGTAAGACATTCAGAATGAACCCTAACTAAAACGTTTTCAATTCCTTTAACTTCTCCTTTTACAATCGCCATATGTTCTATATCATCCAGTACAGATTTGTAAACATAAGCTGTAAATTCGCCGTAAGGAGTTGGGAGACGAGCTTTGGAAATGCAATGAACTAAACGTTCCTTTTTACGTCTATATCTTATCAATTCTTCAATCGAAATAATTGGAATTTGATGAATTTGTGAAAATCTTTCTAAGTCAGGAAGCCGAGACATTTCACCATCGTCATTGACCAGCTCACAAATAACACCTGCTGGATAAAGGCCGGCAAGTCTTGCTAAATCAACCGCAGCTTCTGTGTGGCCAGCTCTTTTTAAGACGCCTCCTTCTTTATATTTTAAAGGGAAAATGTGACCTGGCCTTGCAAAATCATCAGTTTTACTATTGTCATCAATTAAAGCTAAAATTGTAGCTGTTCTATCCGCTGCTGATATTCCAGTCGTTGTCGTATGTTTATAATCAACGGAAACTGTAAAGGCTGTATTTTTCTTTTCGGTATTATGTTGCACCATCATAGGGATGTTAAGTTCATCTAATCTATCAGCTAACATTGGCATACAGACAACGCCACTTGTATGGCGAATCATAAAAGCTAAAGATTGAGGGGTAACCTTTTCAGCTGCAATGATCAAATCTCCCTCATTTTCCCGATTTTCATCGTCAACAACGATTATAAATTGGCCATTTTGTAAAGCTTTGATTGCTTCTTCGATCGAATTTAAAGGCATAAGAATTCTTAAGTTGATATTTTAAGTTTTTATCATGCCTTAACTTACCAAAAAATTGAAGGATTTCTTCAAGACAAATGACTGTTGTTAAATTCTTCTCATGACTAATTAGAAACTTCAAATATTCAAGAGCGAGGTTTAAAAATTTTTAAAAATCTTTTGAAACGATTTCCGGTATTTAATTCTTTTTTATCTAAGTGAACCTTTGGATCCGTTGTTTGAAAAAAAGACACTCTTGCATTAGAAATGTCATACATAGCTCCAACTAGGACTATTTTTCCATCATTTGCCAAAGCATCTAAAGTAGCGCTATTTTTTCTAATTTCGCTAATTGTTCTTAAGACATTTTTATGAGCGATTTCGTTTAAAAATTCCTGTTTTTGGTTGTCATTTAACGCAAGATATTTAGAACAATCATCTTTATCAATCGAATGTTGAATTTCTTTAATTAAATAGTCCAGATTGACGCAACCTGTGGCTTCTTCCGTTGTTTTATCGCTACAAATCAAATCAAAAGAAGCTTTGACAGCTCCGCATAGAGTATGTCCCATTACGACGATAACCTTAGCGCCCGCGACTGCACAACTATATTCAATGCTTCCTAAAATCTTTCGACTTATTACATTCCCGGCGATCCGAACGCTAAAAACATCTCCTAATCCTAAATCAAAAATAACTTCAGCTGGGGCCCTAGAATCAATACAACTTAAAATTACCGCCATTGGAAATTGGCCATATGTCGCAGCGTGTAACTGTCGATCTAAATTGCGCTTAATATGCTTGCCTTCCCTAAAGCGCGTATTACCTTCTTGCAAAATCCATAACACTTCTTCTGGAGTTAAAGCTTTTTGAGTTTCGATGTTACTAAAATCCACAAATTGAATTTTGTCTTCTAAGGGAGGATATCGATCTTTGAAACCAACAAGGCTTAAATGGATGCCGCGACTTTTTGAGACATTTTTTTCATAATCGGTGATTAAGTCTAAGATGTCTGGATCAATGTAATCTGTATTATTAGCATCGATTAACACATGCCCCCCATTGGAGACTTTTTGTAAGGTGTTATCCAATGAGGCACGATTAAAAAAACTCACTTGGTTTGGAAGCTCTATATGCAATACTTCGTAGCCTGTAGCGTGTTTTTCCATGGTTTTTTTGATAGGACTTCTTGCATTGCTTTGTAAAATAAAATAAATCGATGAGGCTAATCCAATCAAAACACCCATTAAAATGTCAGAAAGTACAATAGCAATAACTGTTATAATGTAAGGGATAAATTGATTTTTCCCCTCTTGCCACATTTGTTTCATTAATTGAGGACTTGCTAGTTTTAAACCAGTAACAAATAAAATGGCTGCTAAAGTTGATAGGGGAATTTGATTTAACCAAGTCGGCACTAATAATATACTTAAAAAAAGTAGAATACCGTGCCATATGGCGCTCAATTTTGTTTTAGCACCTGAATTTATATTTACGGAACTACGAACAATGACACTTGTAATGGGTAGGCCTCCAACAAGACCACTAAAAAGATTTCCAACCCCTTGAGCTAATAATTCTCTATTGGGAGGCGTATATCTTTGTTGTGGATCAATTTTATCAACAGCTTCAATATTTAAGAGTGTTTCTAAAGAAGCTACGACGGCAATGGTTAAGGCTGAAAAGTAAACGGTGCTTTCCATCAAAGTTGTCCAGTCAGGGAAAATAAAAAAAGAAAAAAACTCTCTAACGGTTGAGGCTACAGGCACTTGGACTAAATGATCATTTCCAATTTCCCAATTCCCACCTAGAGTCTTCAAATAAAAACTTAAAAGGACTCCTATTATTACAACAGCTAAGGGCGCAGGTATGTAAGTTTTTTTTAAGAAAGTCTTTTCCCATAAAACAAACAGTATTAATGATATAATGCCCACAAGGGCAGCTCCTGGATGAATATGAAACCATGTTTCAAATAACTCTGTAAAGGTGTTGTTATTGTCTAATTGATAAAAGGATTTATTGCCAATTGGATCTGAATCGTGTCCTAGTAAGTGAGGTATTTGTTTTAAAATTAGGATAATACCAATGGCCGATAGTAAACCTTTAATGACGCTAGATGGAAAAAAAGAGGCAATATTACCAAGCTTTGCGATACTTAAAATGATTTGAATAATGCCTGCTAAAACAACAGCTGCTAAGAAAGCTTCAAAGCTACCAAGATCCCCGATTTCGACAGCAACAATTGCAGTTAAACCGGCCGCTGGCCCACTAACGCTTGTGTTTGATCCACTAAGACAACCGACAATAATCCCTCCAATTATTCCTGCAAGCAAGCCTGAAAAAAGAGGAGCATTGGATGCCAAGGCAACTCCTAGACACAAAGGCAATGCGACTAAAAATACAACTATTCCAGAAACTAAATCAAAGGGAACAGTTTTTAAAGGAAGAGTTTTTCCATGAGATTTACTTTCCACAATAACAAACCTTTTATTAAACTTACCTTTTTAAACGCATTTTTTAGTAATTGTGTTATATTGTCTACTTTAAAAAACAATAAAAGTTCATTTTATTAATGAGAAGTAGCTCTTCTTGTATAAATTTTTTAATCTGTTTTAATAGAATTTAGAACAATTAAACCACAGAGGAGAACCGGAGAGTTAAGAGGGAAGAAAAATCAATCTTGGTAAATTTTACACCACTGGTTTAAAAATTAATTGATAGAGTGATTAATAACAAAAAACAATCTCTTTTATCTCTTGTCTTACTCTGTGGTTTAATCGTTTTAAAATTTAAAGATAACGTCAGCAAAAGTGTTTTGTAGTTAAATTAACTACAGAGAAGTAGCCCTTCTTGTATAAATTTTTTAATCTGTTTAAATAGAATCTAGAACAATTAAACCACAGAGGAGAACCGGAGAGTTAAGAGGGAAGAAAAATCAATCTAGGTAAATTTTACACCACTGGTTTAAAAATTAATCGATTGAGTGATTTAATAACAAAAACAATCTCTTTTATCTCTTGTCTTACTCTGTGATTTAATCGTTTTAAAATTTAAAGATACCGTCTGCAAAAGTGTTTTGTAGTTAAATTAACCACTGAGAAGTAGCTCTTCTTGTATGAATTTTTTAAGTGTTTTAATAGAACTTAGAACAATTAAACCACAGAGGAGAACCGGAGAGTTAAGAGGGAAGAAAAATCAATCTAGGTAAATTTTACACCACTGGTTTAAAAATTAATCGATTGAGTGATTAATAACAAAAAATAATCTCTTTTATCTCTTGTCTTTCTCTGTGGTTTAAACTAACCACAAGGTTTAAACCTAAGTTTAATTGAAATTAGGGATAAATCGTTTGAAAACCAATCGCTCTTTAGCTTGTAACTCTATATCTTTATTTTCTATTGGGTTGGCCAAACGAATCTTTTTGAGCGAACGAGTTTCAAAAGCTATTTTTGCTTTTGGAATAATTAGACTTTTCCCAGTTATTGTTATCAGAAAATCCATTTCTGGATTCGCTTAATATTGGATCAATAAAAGTCGTTACTGAATTTGTAGGCATAAAAGCTCTTCATTTATTAAATATGGATAGCTAATTATAATATCTGATAAAAACCATAAAAAACTATGCCAGAATTACCTGAAGTTGAAACAATCGTTCAAGATTTACTCATAAGTCATATCTTAAATAAACCTATAAAAAATATAACGATCAATTTTGATAAAATTATAGGAAACACAAAACCTGAATTGTTCACAAAAGCTTTATTTGGTCAATCTATAAGTCTATAGGGCCACTTGAACTTTCCAAAGGCGTTGATAAAGAGGGCATGTAATTAACAATTCTTGATGAGTACCCTCGGCAATTATTTGGCCTTGATCCATTACAATTATTCTATCAACATCTTTAAGGGTAGAAAGGCGATGGGCGACTGCTATTACAGTGCGTCCACGGCTCAGCTCTTCCAATCCTTTTTGAATAAGTAATTCTGATTCAGAGTCAATGGCTGCCATTGCTTCGTCAAGAATGATAATTTTAGCATCTCGTATAAATGCTCTTGCAATCGCAATTCTTGCGCGTTCTCCACCTGAGAATTTTTGACCACGCACTCCCTGAACTGTATCTAAACCCTGTGGAAGTCTTCTAATATGATCTGCAATTTGCGCTCTTTCTAAAACATCCCAAATTACATCGTCACTGACATTACATCCATAGGCTACATTTTCTCTTATGGAACGATTAAATAAGGGAATAGATTGAGAAACTTCAGAAATACCATTTGTCAAATATTTAGGATCTATTGAATCAAGTGAATATTCACTCAAAAATATATTTCCTTTTTCAGGCTTCAAAAGACCTCTTAACAACTTTAACAAAGTAGTTTTGCCAGCTCCAGAAAAACCAACAAGACCTATTTTTTCATTTTGTCTTATTTTTAGATTGATGTTTCGGATACCTGAATGTGAGAGATTATATTTAAAGGAAACGTTTTCTAGAATGATATTCCAGTTTTCTAATTTATTAATAACCGGATTTTCTTTTTTATTCTGTAATGTAGTGTCGCATGCTAAACGATGCAAGGCTGTCTTCATACGTTCTCTCATTTCAAAAAACGACAAGATGCCTTTGCCAAAATCTCCAAATTGACTTGTAAAAATTAATGTCATTGTAAATAGAGTAGCTAAAAATCCCGGATTTTTTTTGCTATGGTTTTCAGAAAAAATAAGAAATAAAACTACACTGAAAGGTAAAAGAACTTGGATTATCCTTAAGATTAATTCTGAAAAATCTATTCTCTTTTGAGCTTTATTAAAACTATCTCTTTCTTTTTGTAATACATTGTTAAAACGTTTTATTTCATAACTTTCAGTTCCAAATGCTGGAACCAATTCATGATTTTGAATTACTTCTACAGTTGAAGCACTTACTGCGGATGCATTAACAATAGAATCTGAAACATTTTTCACAGAATTTTTTGCAAAGAAATAAGAAGTAGGAATGTATAAACTTGACCAAAAAAGAAATAACAAAGAAATGAATAATGAACTCTGAAAAATGATTACAGTCGCCACTCCAATAGTTATAAAACTTCTTAGGAAAAAGGGGATGTTCTCATTCAAGATATATCTCGTACTGAAGGAAATCTCTTGCATCAAGTTTTCAAGTTCTCCAGCGTCCCGATTAACAAAAAAACGGTTAGGCAAGTGAATTAAGTGTCTAAAGATGATTTCTTTGGACTCTTTACGTGCCTCTTGAGTAAGAATTGATGTATAAAATCGGCCAATCCAGCTGAAAATAATTGAAAAAGTCCATGTTAAGGGAAATAAACTTAAGTAAAAAGGCGATAATAGTTCCTGAACAAGTACCTTATCGGTTAGAAAACCGATAAGGCCTGGAAGTGTCATGTATAAGGCTTGACCTATCACTAAACATAAAAGCATTATAAAAAATTTCTTTAGAGAAATTTTAAAAATAACTTCTTTAAAATAAGAAAGAGCTATCGAATGTAATGTATTTTTCATATCTTTAATTTTTATGTTTATTGAACTCTGGTAGCTCGTTTACTTTCCTTGCTTTACTTGTTAAAATTCTTCTAAATATTAATCTCCAAATTTCGTGTGAGGCATAATTTGCTTTGCTTAAGGAAGCTTCTACCATGTCTCTCATGTCTGTTTGTTTTATACAAACATCACCATATAATTTTTTTATAGCGACTCCAATAGCAGCTCCGCTAAATTTAGGTTGTTCTTGAACTATATCTGGAATATGATTTAGATAAGCCTTTGAAGGTAAAGTATGTTTCCTTTGAAGTTTAATAGCAACAAGTCTACTAGCTCAGAATAGCTTCTAATTGGCTTAGATTCAAAATATTAATTTTGTTTGTCATATTTTAATAAATAAATTTCATGTTTTTGGCTTTCAAACCAAACACAAGCTTAGTATATATCTCTTTTAACCTTTGCTGGTTATAGCAGAAAATCCTTTTTGGGGTAAATTTTCGTGTAATATTGGATCAATAAAAGTCGTTACTGAATTTGTAGACATAAAAGCTCTTCATTTATTAAATATGGATAGCTAATTATAATAGCTGATAAAAACCATAAAAAACTATGCCAGAATTACCTGAAGTTGAAACAATCGTTCAAGATTTACTCATAAGCCATATCTTAAATAAACCTATAAAAAATATAACGATCAATTTTGATAAAATTATAGGAAACACAACACCTAAATTGTTCACAAAAGCTTTAATTGGTCAATCTATTCAAGATATCTATAGAAGAGGTAAGTACATTGTATTTGTTTTTAACCATGATTTTTGGGTAACGGTCCATTTGCGCATGACAGGCCGTTTTGTCATCGCCAAAAAAGAAGCTCCTTTTTCTAAACATCACCATGTGATCATAGAATTTAGGGATGGTACTTTTATCATTTATCACGATACAAGAAAATTTGGTCGGTGGAATCTAGTGACTAATCTCGACTCATTTTTTGCAAAGACAGGACCTGAACCATTAAGTCAATTAACCCTTAAACAGTTTGAAAACCTAATTGCTAAAACAAAAAGAATGCTTAAACCCTTATTGTTGGATCAAAGTTTTATCGCAGGGCTTGGCAATATTTATGTTGATGAAGCTTTATGGGATGCTAAACTACATCCAAAAAGGCTCTCGAGTACGCTTTCAAAAAAGGATATAGAACATTTATATCTGGCTATTCAACTGGTATTAAAACGAGGTATTGAAGCGCAAGGGACCACTTTAGGCACGGGAAAAACTAATTATTATCGAGTCGATGGCTCAAGAGGAAAACATCAAAATGTGATGCAAGTGTTTCGAAAGACTGGTAAGCCGTGTCCGAGATGTGGAACAACTATTGAGCGCATCATTGTTGCCCAAAGAAGTACGCACATTTGTCCCCAATGTCAAAAAAAACAATTGTAATTTATGACAAAATTTGCCCAAGTATTGATCAAATAACCACTATCTGATTTACTAGCGCCTTTATTTCTCTTGAAAAAGGTGCACAAATGTCAGTCACAAATAATGTAAATAGTATTTCTTCAACTGTAACTGTTGTTGACTCATGGGAACAATGGCACAGCTTAACCAAACAATTTAAAGCTCGAATTAAAGATCTCCTATTTCAAGCTGAAAAGAATGGATGTTTTTCTATTAGTTATCCTAATAAATATGCGTTAACAGAATTAATATTTACAGTTGCTGCTAAAAATTTTTTATCAAATGCTATGCTTGAAAGCAGTTTAGATAAACAAGATTTTAAGGAAAAATTATTTATTGAAGCTTGTGAGTTAGATGATCCCCATTCTGTTGCCTTACTTTTAACAGAAGACTTATCTCACTCAACCTTAAACGAAACTTTTGTAACTGTCGCAAAAGAATATTGTAAAAAATATACACGATTTTGCATTGATGATTACAATGTTTTAGGTCTTTTACTTAAGGACAAAAGAGTAAATCTTTTTGCTTTAGATGAAACTTCTTTTGCTAAAATCTTAAATATGAGTTGGAAACTAGAGAAATATTATGAAGATTTACTCAATGAAATAGATTCTCAAGCTAAACATAAGCAGATTCAATTTAATTCCTTAAAAGATTTAAACGAATGCCTTCTTCTGCCAGCCATTAAATATGGTTTTATAGGAACAGTCAAAGACTTTTTAAGGCATAACAAAGACGTTACCTTATCTGTTTCTGACTTGATTAATGTTTATCACATAAATCATGAAACCTATTATGGAGAGGCTATTTTGTTAGAGCTTCTTTCTCATTTAAAAATCGAGGGTGACTTAAATGATTTATTTATACATGCCTGCGCTTTAGGGTTTGAAAATGTTGTAAAGGCTCTTTTGGAAAATAATGGGATAGATCCCAGTTGTAAAGAGAATAAAGCTTTTGAAGATATGTTAGACCTTAAGCTGCTAAGTTCTTCCAATTACATAAATATTGCAAACTTGCTTTTTTCCCATCCTATAGTCCAAGCTACTTTAACCCCACAAGCTAAGCTTAAATGGTCAATTTACCAGAACGATCTAGATTCAGTTTATAAACTTATAAGCCATGATAATAGTTTACTTCTATTTACAGTGGAAGAATCTGTTATTTTTTCTCGTCCCAAGGTATTGGAATTTATCCTAGACACTTATCAAAACGACAGTCCTGCTATTTTAAATATTTTGTACCAAACTTTAAAAATTTATCCTGCAAAAAGTATTATAAAAGTTTTAGTTAAATTTTCTAACGTTGATCATAACGATAGAAATTTTTTAGATATTGCTTTATGGATTGATCCTTCTGTTTTTAGTCTCTTGGTAAAAGAAAAAAAATTATCCTTAGATTCTCTTCAATATTTGTTAAATAAACATTTACAATCCAGAAAATTTTATTTACGAAAAACCGCAACTGAAATTATCAACTATTTGAAAGAAAATCAAATTGAGTTAAGTTACTCTTCTTTTCCTATCAAGAATCTCATCACTTATTTAAATAAAAGATTAGATATAAAAGAACCTGAAGTAAATGCATTTTTTGAAGAAAAATTTATCGAATTTATTTGCCTCTCAAAAGAATTTGAAGATATGGCACTAAGTACAATCGATTTAGCTGGCTTTTATAACGATATGGCAACCTATCCAGATGTTCGAGATAAATACATGGATAGAATTGTAGCTTTATTACTATTGTTTTTTAAAGGAAACGAAGATTTTCCCTCTCCACATATTTCTATAATGGTTAAAACTTTAGAGAAATTTTCATTTGACTTTAGTTATCAAAAAAATGCCCTCCTGAGAATGGCGATTAGAAAAGAAAATTCTCCTCTTGTTGCCAGCTTAGCTAAAAAAAATGTTTCCGATGTATCTTTACTTATTAAAGAAGCAATAATAATTCAAGTAACCCCCCACTTTATCAATAGTTTAACCCATTTATTCACAATAGAGGGTTTTGCTACGAAGTATTGCACGAAATTGTTACGAAAAAAAAGATATCCTGAATTGGCACAAATTTTAACAAATGTAGTTAAAGAGTTAAATCAACCACAATTTGCCAAATTTACATTAGATCAAACCTTTTCAGAAGAATTAGTAAAAAGCTTACCTGGGCTTTTAGCGGCTTTGAATAAAAGGCTTTCTAAAAATTTAGAAATTTATGAATTTTTTAAAAGTTACAGCTCAATTTTACAAAATAGTACTGCATTTGATCTAAGTATTAATGATCCTGTCTTCAAAGCAGTTCAAACTATCATCAAGGGGCAAAAACTTTACTTAGGCGAGCATCTAGGAAAAGCTTATGGTTTTTATTCGCCTATCCTTTTATGGTTTGGTTGTTTTTTTGATGATGTTGACATTTTTTCAGCTTTAAAGTCTGATCTTAATGAAGTGCATCTTAATATTGTAAAAAGAATAGCTGGCAAAAAGGTTTACCGAGAGCTAGAAAAATTTTGCACGTTTAAATTGCTATCTTATTGTTTAGATAAAAAATTAACGAGAGACGAAAGAGAAATATTTATTAAACTCGATCTGAAAAGTAAACCACCATTGGACTCTCTTATAGTGGAAGAGCTAATAATCCCTTATCTTTGTGAATATAATGATGAGGAAAATTTCCTTTTTCTCATTCGAAATTACAACCTTGATTTAAAAAATAAGGAAGCTTTTAAGCATGTTATTGATCATCAAAATATAACTTTATTAGAAGTGTTTCTGTCAAAAGAATATGTAGAGGCATCTTGTGAGGTTAACTATGCTATAAAAAAAGCATGTGAGAATAACAACTTAAAGATGGCGCAATTATTATACCCTAAGTTAAATGATAATGGGAAGCAATTGGCTATAAAAAAATGGGGGGAAAAGCTGTTAAATAGTAGGCTTTAAATAAGGTTTTAAATCTATATATACATAATCCTTTTTATCGGCACTGCAGCCTGGAGTTGCATAGGAAAACCAAGCTTCATAACTTGTTGTGTTGTAAAGTGCCGATAAAGTTAAATAGCGACTTCCAAGTGCTTTGGTAACTTCTAATGCTCTTTCACAGTTAAACGTTCCATATTTTGGCAAAATGGCATCAAGGGCTACTTTTGGCCCTCCATTTACAAATTGCGAGACCATATCATACCAGTAAATAACATTTTTTAAAGGAGCGTAAAACCCAAATTCTTTTTCTGAAATTAGGTCTGAATCTATCATCTCATTATCGGTATAATTTAAAGTGTATTCAGGCGTTGAAAAGACAAGTTGCAAAGAGTCTGTTTTTTTTAGATTATCGGAAAATAGATAAAATTTAGGGTTTGTTTTAGCTTGATCTTTTAGATATTCAACCGATTCTTTTGCATTTTGGCAGTTCAATAAAATATCATTAATTAAATAGGGATAAGGAATACCTTTCATCGAAAGACTTCCCTTTAAAAATGTGGCACGGATTTGAGAAATAGTTACACTTTTTTCATTAATCCCATTTAGACTCCCAATTATCCCGACGACTCCCGAGGAAAAATAAGTCAATCCAGCTTTTTTTCCATTTTTATCTAACGGATAATGGATTAAAAGAAGCGGATGAGACTCTAAATTTAATTTATAAGGATATTCAGAATTGCTGACGTGTATTGTATCTTGAAGCGAGCAGGGGGGATTCATGGTAAACATTGAACAGCAAAACTGCTCGTTAATTTCAAAGTATGATATCGCGGTGAAGAATTCTACGGGATCTATTGGATGACCAGCTTTTTGACAACCATCAATAATACCTTTTAATTCTTCAAGATGATGAAGAGGGACGTTTTTATGAATTTCAACAGCTAATTTTTCTAACTCACATCTACTTAATTTTATGTGATTTTTTCCCATGCCAATTTTTTCAGAAAAACGAAATATCCTATGTATAGAATATATAATCCCTTCTGAAAAGTGGTAACCTATTGCAAAACCTTTATCATAAAATGTTCCTGCAACTACAAGTAAGTTTAATTGTTGATCAGAACTTGAGTAATCTTTTGTAAAAGCGTTGTAATTAGGAGAAGGAGTACTGGGTTTGTCTAAAAACTTAAAAAATTGGTATGTCATAACATTCATCGTTTTATAGTATAATTTTATTGTATGCGTTTATTATTAATTTTAATGAAAGAAAAAAAAATTTTGAAAAGAGTAGAATTTACTAGACGTTAATTAGTTTTTATCGGAATATAGGGTAGACTGCAATATTTTTTGAGAGGTTATTATCAGGTAAACTCCGCGTAAGGCTTATATAGCGTTAGGAGCTTTTCAAGGTTTATTTTATTTTGAGACCATGTTTGGATTTCATTCATCGGGTTAATTCGTCGAGGTTATTTTGTCTCTCGTCCCGTGTTTAATTTGGTAATATTGCCTCAAGTAAGACTTGTTAAGAGATTAATGTCCTATCTTACCAATTTTACACGATATCTTAAAAAATACACGTAATTATTGCAGCGTTTATTAAATCCAACATGGAGTAAAAAAATGAATGCACCTAAGAAAAAAATTTTCGTAGGAAACCTTGCATGGAAAGCTACAGAAGATTCCTTAAGAAATCTTTTTAGTACAGTAGGTGAAGTTGAATCTGTAAAAATCGTTATGGATTCTTATTCAGGCAAATCAAGAGGTTTTGGTTTTGTAGAAATGGTTACTGAAGAAGATGCAGAAAGAGCTGTTCGTTCTTTAGATAAAAAACCGTTTTTAGAAAGAGAACTACGCGTTTCTTTGGCAGAAGACAAAAACGATCGTCCAAGAAGCAGCAGCAACGGTCCTCGCCAATTCAACGGCCACAACAGCCGTCCTTACAATTCAAGAAATCCTACAAGATAGTTTCTTCGGGAAATCAGTTAATCCATTAGGATTAAAAAAGCCACTTAATTTAAGTGGCTTTTTTTTTTGGCTAAAAATTTTAGACCGATTTTATTAAGAATTTTAGGATTAGTGGCGTAAAGTTTGGTTTTTATAGTTCCCAAGGCAGTGGATTCATCATAGCTTCAGGTGGTTTTTTTTCATTAAATCCTCCCGTTGCAATATCAATTAAGGTGCCGAGAATGTGGCCTTGAAGACCTTTGTTTTTGGCAACCATTGACCCAATTCTAGAACTGGCTTTACTTTTATCAATCGCAGCCGTCTTTAAAGTTCCTCGATAAGGTAATTGAAGCATATCATTTGGCTTTAAACCTGTAATATTAAAAGCGTTCATGATGGCAGTTCCAGAAAGACCAATAGTCATTTTTATTTTATCTTTTAGAAAGTCGATTTTGCCCCAGGTGGCTATGGGGTAGTGTTCATTTACTAACATATCCAAACGTTCTAAGGTTAGATTGCCATTTTCAAAATGAAAATATAAAGGGGTAAACCAAACAGTAATATCAGGAGAACCGGAATTTAATAGGCTAAAGACTGTGGAAAGATACCCTTGTTTACTAAAAGTTACATGTCCTAGGTCAACCATTCCAGACAAAATTCTTAAATTGTGAATTGTAAAAGGCAAAAGAGGTAAAGAAAAGTCATGGTGAGGTATCGTTATTGTTAAAGGGTTTTCTGAGCGCACAATTCCGTTTAATAAAGGGAAAATCTCTTGAACAACTAACTTTCCAAGGTGAGGCGTTAAATTGAACTGAGCTTTAAAATCTTTATTTAAGCGTAAAATCCCTTTGGCAATATGTCCATCAAGATTTAAGCCCCCATTTAATCCTTTGACTTCTAAAAGAACAGGGCCTTCCATTTTTTCTAACTTAGTATGAATGTTAGCTTCAATACCTTTTCCAAAAAGGGCCAGTAACTGCTCTTTTTTTTCAACCGGTAAAGAAAGAAGCTGCGACATTAAACTAATAGGAAGATAAGGAGTTTTCAAATCTATATCTAAAGACATAGAGTCTACATTGAAAGAATTATCGTTTTTTAAATACTGATTGGCGTGAATGCTATAGACAACATCTTTTTTTAGATTTGACAACAATTGCTTACCCGTTAGGTGAAGAAAAATTTCATTACCTAATTGATGAGTTGAAATCGTACCTGATAAATCTTCAAAAGCTAGTGTTTCTTTTGCTAAAGAATCCGTAATATTCAGTTGATTAAGTTTAATTTTTCCATCTAAAATGATTTCTTTTATTTCTTTGCTAGTTGGTATAAAAAGCTTATCAAATTGAATCTGGACGTTGCTATCCTTTGTTAAAGATAAGGTGTTAAAAGAGCTATAAAGTTGTCTTAATGCTTTAAAGCGCTTTTCTGTTAATAAAAATTGAATTGTTGCTGGTTGTTTTAAAATAATTCCATTTTCAGTAGCAAAAAAACAGTTTGCGTTAAGATCGTCAGAGTGTATTTCGAATGTAAAGAAATTTCCTTGCTTAATTTCTCGATCAATTTTTGTTGAGCATTTAATATTTACCAAATCACCTAGTAAGACATCCCATACTTTTTTGTCAGAAAATGTGTTGATAAAAGAAGTTGGGAATTGAGAAACATCTGCGTCAATGGCAATAAAAGTATTCGTAAAGTTTAATTGATGATCTTTTAGCCAATTTTCTAAAAAGACTTTCCCTTGTATTTGACCATGTTTATCTAAATCGGGAAAATAAGTTTTACCTAAAAATTCAACGCTTATTTTTTGGGTTTCCGTATCAAGAGTCCATGGCATAACAAAATTATTTAAAATTGCTGTCGCATTATTTTGTTTTAAGGCCACTTTATCAAAGGCTATTTCCCCACTAAAAGTCTTAACGTTTTTGTTATTTAAATTAATTACAGTTGGATTTAATGCAATGGTAACCTCTGTTGGTTCATTTTGCACCTGGTGTGTTAGGACATTTTCTGGAATATTTAAAAATAGCTTTGTCGGGGATAGTAATGTGATCGTTTTCCCATAGTCTTTAAAGCTCAACTGCATGTTTGTTCTAATAAGCTTAGAATTTATGTTTCCATCCCAAACTAGAGAATCTGAATTTGTAACACTAACATTTCCATGGATTATTAGATTTTCAAGTTTTGCAATCCAATCATTCGTCCAATTAGAAGAATTCAAGTTATTAACTTGGAAGGTAGTCTTAATATCTTCTAAAGATTTCATATCTACTATCAAATCAAGTCCTTTAAAAGAAATGTTTTCTAAAGTCGGGATCTCTTTAAGAGTCAGTGGATTTATATGCATGTTAGCTGATAAAACGGGAGTGATTTTTCCCGCTTGATCAAATAAAGTTAGCTCTTGAACATTTAAATCTCCCTCTATTGCATTTTGCATGACTGAAGAGCTATTTGCAAAAGTTGCGACTAACTCAGGTGGTAAAAAAAAGTGGATTGGTTGATCTGTTTTTAAACTAAAGGTTTTTGAGAAAAAATTGGAAATTTGAATGTTAGGAATGGAAAAGAAGGCCGATTTTAATTGAATGTTCCACTTTTTAAAATCTAAAGAGTTAAAAGTAAATTTAAAAGGAGAGTGAAGTTGAGAAAAAGCGTAATCTCCATTGAATAGCCCAATAACTCCATCTTTTCCAATTGTGATAGATGATTGCAAATTTTCTAAAGCTAAAGGAGGGGATAAAAATTTTATAGGAGAAATAGATGCGTTAATTTTTCCCTCTATAGTTGTTAGATCAAAACCATCGGTGAAATTTTTTAAAGGAATAGAAAGCTTTTCTAAACCTAAAGACACATCAATTGGATTATCTAAACCAAAATTTCCGAAAGAATCATTAAACTTTGCAATTAAAGAGGAAATAGAAGGTGATAAAGATATTTGTATTTGACTTGGCGCTATCAAATTTAAGTAGCCGGGAACAAGTTCAAAGGGTAACTTTACATTAGCTTGAGCCGTGTTAGCTACTATTTCTAAATAAGCTTTGTCAGCGGTAACGCTTTGATGGATGCTGGCGTGGATATAATTTCCGAAAGATTTAAGTATTAACCCTTGAAGTTTTGGATATTTAAACGAAATGATAGAGTCAATTAGCGATAATGGAAAATTATTTATATCAGCATTGATAGATAGTTTTCCAGATTGTACAGCTTCTATTAATTGCTCTTGGTTTAACTGTGTAATCTGGTTGGGATTTAAGCCATTAAGTCCTAAATCTATAGTAAAATTACCTTTTAAACCTTCTTGCTCAGTTTCTCCTTTAGCTACAAGTTTACAAGATGGATTTTCTTCACTTGGAAAGTGAATAGAGCCTTCAGTTTGATACAAAGAAATGGCTTTAGGAGTGCCTTGGATTTTCACATTTTTTTTAAGGGCTTTTAAAATATTATTAGATCCGGTTGGATAAACTTTAACGTCTGCATTTAGTCCATTAAAAGTTATTGTGCCAGCTTTTCCGTCGTTTACAACAAAATACCATAGAGGTGAATTGATCTTAAGATCATCAATCCTTGCGATGACTGTGCCTTGTTCATCTTCTAACTCAACTTTTTTGAAGGATTGAATTGATTGCATCCATCCAATATCCATTTGTTCAATTTTTATTTTACCCGGAATTTGTGTATTGAAAAGTTGGATAAATCGTTGATGTCCAAAATTAGACAAAATGGTAGGTAACGAAAAAATAAAAATCGAACCTAAAATAAACGCACATAAAGTTATTTGTAAAAAACGTTTAAAACTATTAGAAAATTTTAAAGAAGCCATGTGCTAACTCATAGTTTGAATTAAGCCTTAATAATTTTTTGATTAATAAACCGGCTGGTTTTTAATTGCTTTTAAGTTTTAGACAAACTATTAACTTATAAACGATAGTTTAAAAAAAATGTTATTAAGTCTTAAAGAATGTTAGAGATTTAAAATATTCCCTATCATAGCTTCTAAGTGTTTTTAAGTAAATACATTATGATTTATCAGACGCATGAAAAGTTTCTGGCTTATATTTGACGATATCTAACTCTGAAAGAGTTAGATTTGCCGTCATTGCGGATGTTAATCGATCGTAATGTTTAAGTGTTTTATCGACAGTTTCTAATTGCGACGATTCCCATACCGAAATTTTCTTCAGATAACTCTCATCAATTGCATCCATTACGGATTTTAATGTTAAAGAGGCTGGATCTTTAGCGGGAAGAAATGCTTCTTGGTCACTGGTTACTTTTGTTAGTATGTTAGCTCGAATTAATTGATTCGTTGTTTCACGAATGGTTGGCTCTGTGGCTCCAACTTCTTTTGATAATTGTTCAATCGTTATTGGAGGATTTCCCATTCTAAAAGCATGGACACATTTTGTGACTACTAATAAACAAAAAGAACGGGCATTAGTGAAAATGCGAGGTTTACCGAATTTACTAAATTTTTCTCGTTCAGTTTCATCAATTTCTGCTTGGTAGGCAACTTCAGCCCCACCTAAAAGAATAATCCAGCTAAAATTTAACCAAACTAAAAACAAAGGAATAGCGGCAAAACTACCGTATATCGCTCCATAAGAAGACAAGCCAATTTGGAAATTGATATACAACCACTGTAAAAACTGAAAAGAAGTTCCGGCTACTAATCCACCTAAAAAAGCGTAGAACCAGTGGATGCGTGTATTTGGCATAAATATGTAAATGAAAGTAAATAAAATCCAGCTCAATACATATGGAATAGTAGCTAAGAAGAAATAAACTAGAGGACTTAAATAATGAATATAAGTAAAATTTCGAGCGGCATTTAGTACAGTTGTTGTAATATATATATTTATACTACTGGATGTTACAAAAAAAATTGGACACAAAAACATGGCAGAGAAATAATCGCTAACTTTGCGAGTCAAAGTTCTTTCTTGAGAGACTTTCCAAATCGAATTTAAAGAGGTTTCTATGTAGTTCATCAATTTAAACACAGTGTAAAAAAGAGCTATAATACCGATGCCCGCAATAAGACCCCCTTTTGCTTGAGCTAACGTGGAATAAGAAAATTGTATGATCTTATTGGCTAATTCAGGTGTTTCACGAAATAATATTAATACTTCTTCTTCTAACTTCTCTTCAAAGCCAAAACCTTTTGCTATACCAAATCCTACTGCTAAGACAGGAACGATAGATAACAATGTATAAAACGTAAGGGCTGAAGCTTTTAAAAAAATATCGTCTTTAGTAAAACCAGTTATTGTCGCTAATAAGATTCTAATAACTCTTACAAAAAAAGAATAATAAGGATGCTTTTTGTCATTAGACGCAAGCCAAATATCCTGGCTAAAAAACTGTTGCCATTTATCAAAGTCCATAAAGTAATCTTAATAGTTAAGTATAGTTTTACTTAAACATACTTAAATAGAAGAAAAAAAACTAACTATTTTATCTCATAAAATAAATTTTCTTTAAGTTATTTAATTGTTAATTAATAGCCTAATTAATTATTTAATAATTATTGCTAATAAAAAGGATAATTATGAATTTAATTAATAATAATAGTTTAAATGTTCATTCACTTAAAAATAGTGTAGAAACAATTATAGAAAATAAAAAAGGATATATCACTTTTACTGTCAATGAATGGGGGGTAACGAATGATAGTAATCATAAATGGATTCAAACAAGAAGAAAAATAATTAATCTTTTTAAAGAGGATAGTTTTTTAAGGCAACTTGAAATTCTTGGGATAAATATTTTTAATTTATATTCTAAAGTAAAACAACTACCTTCAACAAATTCCTTGAAACGTTTTTTTGAAAAAAAACTAAAAGTTTGTAAAAATGGCACCTTAAATTTTCCTCTTTGTAAATTGATACAGAATGTTTTAAGGCAACAAAGTCTTATTTTGAAAAGGGAATTATCAATTGAACTTAAGAAAACGAGTAAAGAAAAACATGTTGAAACTATTTATGACAAAATTTTGAAAAGCCATAATAGTTTTTTTGCAGATGTGTCTTTAAAAGACTACCTAATTTATTACCAAGGCAAATATTTAAAAGTTGCAGGTATAAATATTTTGTTAGATATTATTTTAACTGAAAGGTCCCCATGTTATATTTGCAATGAATTAAAAGATTTAACAGAAGCCGTTGAGCAATTATTAAAAGCTAATTTCAAAGGCAAAATTGGATTTTTAGTAAGGTCTGGAAAAATTACTCATCATTATTACAAAGCATCCCACATAACCCCTGTCTTAATCGAAATAAATGACAAATTTAATATTTGCATTTTAGACTCTGTGGGATCTGACCAATCGGGTGGAGTTAGTGGTATTGGATCAACTCAATATAAAATTTCACAAAAAGAATCGATAAAAGGTCTAATGTTTTCTCAAAATATCTATAATGCGATTCAAGCTGTACGATACGAAATTCCTGAATTTGAACCTAAAATCTATGTTTCTACCATTAGAAGGCAGCATGACAAAAATAATTGCGTTGTGTTTAGTCTTCATGATGTCAAAATTTTTTTTAAAGAAGGAAATTATTTTGAGACTTTAGAATTAACAGGTGAGTTAGAGCCAGATGAACTAGATGAGAATTTATATAGAATCCATAATTTAAGGCCTTCTCATATGGCGTTAACTCAATCTTTAACATTCATAAATACATATTTAGAAAAAAATTTAAAATATTATTCCGAAATTTTTAAAAAAGAATTAGAAGCTTTGAGAATCTCTGTGAAAAAAAGCAAACGTAAAACAGAAAGGGGTCAAAAGGTGAATATGAAGGCTAATGATAGATATATTAAATATTTAGCTATTATAAATTTTTATCTTTATGCGCTTGATTTTAAGAAGTTCAAAACAATTTGTTTAAAATATAATTTTGACCATATGAAGAATGAGATAAAATTATGATTTGAAAATTTTAACTTCAAGAAGAGCTTGAATCAAGATTAAGCTTGCTTTAAACTGTTCGTACCGAAGACAGCGATAATTGTGTTTTAAATTCCGTATTATAGTGCAATAATTTTGCATATCTACATCTGACTTAAAATTTTCTAAATGCTCTTCTAAAAGATTGATCAATGTTTTGAAAAAACCAGTAATAAGCCAGTCCTGTAAAATAGATGGTATTTCCTTATAAGTTTCATGAAAAAATAAGTTTTTATCAAAAAGCTTTTTTTTATCATCTTTTAAAGCATCGTATATTTTGTCACACGATTGAGAAAATTCCAGTAATTTATTAAAAAATTCTGTAAAAAAGGCCAATTCTTTTTTAATATTTTCTAGATATTCCTTTTGTTCAGCTTTTAATTTTTGAATCTTTTTTTCTAAATAAGAGCCGTAAGTATTTCTAGAGATTCTAATATGCTTTAAAAGGCTTGTACTTAAGACTGACAATAAAATCGATGGAATAATAGAACCAACAAGTGTGAAATTAGCAATAATGGCGATAGTTGCAACAACACCTTTTACTGTAAAAATGCCAAAAATAGCAGAAGTTGATAATAGCAAAGGAATGTGAAAACCTAATGCGATCAAAGCCACCCATCCTATAGTCCATGCTGCAATTACAAATCCTGAACGAACTTTTTGTTTATGTAATTGCTTGGGATCCGTAGATATATGGGTAAATTGATCTCTTTTTTCTAAAAAAGGTTTTAAATCTTCAATCGTGGAGTGAACACGCAAGACGTTATAAATAAAACTTATACTTTTAGTTTTAAAATTCTGTACGTCAGTATATATAAATGACGGTATATTTAATTTATCTATATTCATAATTTTTTCTAATAAAAAACAAAGTATAATAAGGAATTGTTAATTTATTATTAATTTATTTTAAATTAATAAAATAAGTTGGTTTTCAAAAAAAAAAATTACAAAATCTCTTGTAGAAAATCTGTTTTAGGACTATTTTGGTTGAATTAATAAAGCTCGATGTGATTTATGGGTTGCGTTAGCAGTTCTTTTCATCTTCATAATCAAAAAGAAATAGAAATTAATTCATCAACTTCTTCTACAATTATTAAATCTAAAAGATTATTTTTGCGAACGATCGAAGAAAATGATTTAAGTCTCTATAATAAACTTTTTACAGATCAAAAGGTAATGTCTTTAGTTAACAAATATGTAACTAAGATAGATGTCATCTCTCATAACAATCTATGGGAAGAAAGTGAGGTAAAGAAGTTTTTTAAAGATTGTTTAGAAAATCGCAACGATTACTATACTTTTACAATCTTTGAGAATGGGCAATTTAATGGAATCATTCACGCCAAACGATCCAAAAAAAATAATAAGTCTTTAAATACATTCTTTTTATTAGATGAATTTGCTTGGAAACAAGGGAAAGGTACTGAAAGCATGTCAGCCTTTTTAGCTTTTATAAATAAAATCCATCTCGATAAAAATATTACGAATATCAAAGCTCGAGTTTTGTCGCCCAATACACCAGCCATAAAAATTTTAAAAAATTTGGGATTTCATATAAAAAAATCAAAAGAATTTGAAAATAACACCTATTATAATACTTTTGAAAAAAAATTAATTACCCTATAAAGCAAAAATTTCCTATATAACGATTAATAATTAATCATAAGTTTTAAAGCATTACATATGAAAATTAGGACTTCTATTTCATCGTGTGTTTAAAACTAAAACATTTCCGTTAAAACTCAAATTTTTGAGGTAGGAGTATAATATGGTAGATTTTAATCGCAGTGATTCGGGAAGAGGGAGTGGCTGTAGAGGTCGTTTATTTTTAGCTATCATGATAGCCTTAATAGGATATGCAATGTACATCAGTAATTCTGAAAAAAATCCAGTTACTGGTGAAAAACAATATGTTGCGATTTCGCCCGATCAAGAGATAAAATTAGGAATAAATTCTGCACCTGAGATGTCTCGTGAAATGGGTGGTGAATTGCCAGATTCTGATCCTAGAACTAAACTTGTTCAAAAAATGGGAAAATATATCGTTGAAAATACTGAAGCTTCGAAAAGTCCTTGGAAATTTCAATTTCATTTATTAGCTGATAATAAAACGATAAATGCATTCGCTTTACCTGGTGGACAGATCTTTATTACCTTAGGTCTGTTTAACAAATTAAAAACTGAAGCTCAATTAGCAGGAGTTTTAGGGCATGAAATTGGTCATGTCATCGAAAGACATACTGCTCAACAAATGGCTAAAAGTCAACTAGGCCAAATGCTCGTTTTAGCAGTAGGTACTGGTGCTAGCTCAGAAAATACTAATGTGAATAGTCCAATGGTTATCGCATCTGTAGTCAACCAAATGTTTCAGTTAAAATATAGTCGTCATGACGAATCTCAGGCAGATGAATGGGGAATTAAACTTTTATCCAAAATTGGCTACGATCCAAAAGCTATGATACAAGTTATGGAAATATTTAAAGCTATGGATGCTGGGGGTGGTAGGACGCCAGAACTGTTACAATCCCATCCAAACCCAGGTCTTAGGATTGAACAGATAAAAGCTTATTTAAAAGATCATCCAACGCCTTCAAATGTAACTGAAGGGCAAAATCTAAAAGATTTATACTAATTCGCTTAATTTGTAAACGAGCTTTAGTTTGCTGGCTCGTTTACTGTTTCAAATAATTTGTCTTTATATTTATTTTTCAAAGTTAATACTAAACAACTAATTCCCGAAATCAAACAGTTCAAGCTAAATAGAATAGCTAAAGAATTAGGCGCTATTTTATTAAGAATCCACGTAATAAATAGTGGTAAAAATGCCATTATGGAGTAGGTACAGTTATAAATTAACGCAATACCAGTATTTCTTGAAGAGCTTAAGAATAGGGAAGCTATTATCGGAAAATAACTTACTGATAAGAAAGAAATAAGGGTTTGATAACAAGCTGCAAAAATAAAAAGGGATATATTGTTTGCATAGTCCAATAAAAAAAATAAATTATAAATAATAAACACTGAAATAAAACAGGAAAGACAAAAGAAAATATTTTTATTTATTTTATCTGCTAATTTGCCACAAATAGGAAGAGTAATTGCTGACCAAATTAATCCTACAGTTATAGAGGAGTAAATGGTTTCTGAAGAAAAAGAGTAATGGGTTTTCAAAAACGTAGGCAAATATAAGTAAAATATGATTAAACTACTAAGACTCCATGTTAAGCCAATTCCCAAAATTAATTCTGAGAAACGATTGCGCAAAAGAGATGTTAGAGGTGACAAAGTAAAACTTTTAGAAATGTTGTCATTCGTTTCTTTTAAATGTTTTCTAATAAAAGCATTAATGATAGCTAACGTTCCACCAAACAAAAAGGGAAATCGCCAAAACCCTTGTAAAATCTCTTCTTTCGTATAGGAGATATTTAACATATATAAGATTAAAGAAGCTAAAATGGAACCAATTCCAACACTTGATATAACAAATCCCATATAAGAGCTAATTTTTTGTTTACCAGAACTTTCATAGACAATTGTAACTGCACCTGGTAATTCAGCTCCAAAAGAAATTCCTTGGATAATTCTTAAAATGACTAACCCAATTGGCGCTAAGATTCCGACCTGATTATAGGTTGGCAATAAGCCAATGAAGAGTGTAGAAAAAGCCATTGCATACATAACGATAAGAAAGCTTTTCTTTCTCCCTATAGAATCGCTAAGTATTCCAAATATAATTCCCCCTAATGGTCTTGCAATATATCCAACAGAAAATACGGCAAAGGTTTTAAGTTGCGCGACGTAAGAACTATCCGATGCAAAAAAAAGGAAGCTTAACACTTCAGCCATCAAACCATAGACAATAAAATCATAATATTCAAGACCAGCTCCAATACAGGCAAGAAGAGAATTTTTTTTAGAAGTATCCATGCTTTCTTAAAATTTAGTTTAGGAATTATTATTACAATTACTTTTGTCTATTCTTTTTAATTGCTGATAGTATCCCTGAAAACGAGGTAAATTCACAATATTTATAATTCTTTTTATTAATAATAAATCTACTTCTTCTTTATTTTTTCCTTGGATTTTTTTTAGAATGTATTTTTCAAAATAAAAAGTTTTGTAAAAACTTTGCCATTTTTCAAATTGTTTTTTTATCGATTTTATGTGCAGTTTAAGATCCTTCTCAAGATCAAAAAAGGGGATAGTTAACAGGATAAACAATAAATAAATCCCGGCTTCGTTATTGGCAACTGTGCAATTTCCCGATGTTTGTGGAGGAAGATAAAGAAGCTTTTCTAAAAAGCGAGTCAATGTTGTTGAGGTAAAATTATATTTTTTAGCCAATTCATCCATTTTCTTTAAGTATTTTTTGCCACTGGTATTTTCTTTTTGAAGATCTTTAATAATTTCCTGCGAACCATTGTAAGAGTAGGCTTCAAAAAATTTATTTTTCACTCTTCTACTTGCCCCTAAATTGCAAATGAAAAAATGGTTTTGATACAAGATTATCGTGACTAAATGTTTTTCATATCCATTATGTAAAAATAAAGGGACCATGGAATTTTGCAAAATCTCATTTTTTTTCTGTAAAAAACTTTCTAAAATAGTGCTTATTTTATTACTTATATTTCGATACTTGGGATATTTTTTTTTAAATGTTGTAAAACTTTTATTCATGATGTGCAAAGGATAAATAGTCGTAAATCCTTCCAATTCATACGTTTGATTTGAATTCGTTAGCCTTGTATAGCCATTTAATGAAAATAAATTAGCAAGAAAGGCGCGTTGAAAAAGTTCCTTTTCTATTTTATAATGTGGTGTTTGTTTATGATCACTTATAGAATAGTCTTTATCTAAGCAAAGTCCCTTTATTAATGTGGCAACCGATAAACCATGATCTGCTATTGGATCTAGCTTATTTTGTAGAGTGAAAAATAAATTTACTAATTTATAATGTTCATAGCTAAAAGCAAGCATTAGCGAAGTTTCATTGCCTAATGTTTTTACATTTTGGTCGGCTCCCATTTTAATTAATTCTTCACACAATTCGAATGAACCTGTTATGGTTGCTATGTGTAGTAAGGATAAACCGTTATGCAATTTATTTATAATTCTCTTATAGCTTGAAAGATCACAAGGTCTACACATTTTTGCCAAAATGAGACGATACAAATGGGGTAAATTGTCTTTGTCCTCTATTGGGAAATTATTTTTTTTGCATGTTTTTACATAGTAAACAAGGGTGCTTAATTGAGGTAGAAAAGAAGACTCTAAAACATTTTTTAAATCCTCCCGTTTAATAGAACCACAATTTTCGATGATTAGTTTTTTGAAAAAAGTATTTTTAATAACCTTTTTTATTGTCTGATAAAAGCTTTTAGAGTTGTTATCATTCAAGTCTTGCTTACTTACCCATATCGCAAAATCTGCTTTCATAAGGTTCAGGAAGGGCAGATTGGTCGTTTTTATAAAGATTTTTTTATAAAAATATACTGACATATAAATGATAGAAGCAGCCACGAAAAAACGTGAGTGTTTTTCTACTAAGCGATATGTCATTAAACAAACTGTAGTAATAAAAAGCAAAGTTAAAGGATGAACTATCTGTTTTGCTGAACTTTTCTCTCTTGCAATAGTTATATAATTTAAACAAACAGTATTCATGACTTTTCCTTAGCAAATTTGACTATAGGGAAACAATTCTACTAAGGAAAGAGTCTTAGAAACAAGAAAAATAGATTAACCTGATTGATCCTTACTTTAAATTTTAGGGAGTGTAAAACAAATAGCTCCACCTGGTTTTAAAGGGGACAGTTCTGTTCCAATGCCTAAAAAAATATGGCCATTAACAATTGTCACGCCACTCGAAATAGGAGAAGGAGTATTATTAAAAATAGAAGGATAAGTTCTCCAAACTTCTTTTCCATTGAGGGTATCAATAGCCCGTAAATATCCTGTTAATGACGTTTGATATAAAATTCCATTTGCAATAGATAAATGATTGGAGTTAATAGCCCCATCTGAAAATGTTTGCCAAAGAATGGCATCTCTTGGAATTATTCCATTAGGGGTTGGATTTTTAACAAGATTTGGTATTGAAAGAGCCATTATTTTTACGCTTGATCGATTTAACAGCTCGCTTAAATCATTAGATTTTAAGGCATAATCCATACTTAATCTTTGTTGTTGGTCATCTAAATAAGCAGTAGAAGCTATATATAAAATGCCGTTACTAACAGCCGCTGTTGCTAAAATTCCTCCAAAATTTGAGGCGGGTTGATCAATCTGTAGGTCTACTATTGGCTTAATACAAGAGTCCTTTCTTTGCTTTCTTGTAAAAATTTTATAATGACCATTTTTATCCCCAACACCTACATATTCTTCTTTTATCCCATTTTCTAATGTGGCACAAAATAAGTTTGGGTGTGCAGAAATCCCTAAAGAATAAGTACCCGGTTGGCGATTAGTCATTGAAGCATTATGTATATCGTTATTGGAAAACTGATAAGACCAAGCAATTTTTCCTGTTTTATAATGAATAGCTAAAAGAGCATCAGAATAGGGACTTGTATTTGTTGTGAAGTTGTGTTCAGTACCAAAAAAGATTAAACCGCTATCTTTATCAACGGCAGGCGTTGAATTTACAGCTACTCCATTTTCTGCACCGTCATTGGTTACTGAAGTATAAAATTTCCACGCTACTTTGCCAGTAGAAGCTTTTAAGGCTACAATCCTTCCTTTAAAATGATTTTGAGAATCAAGATCGGCCTTATCATCTAAACCAATTCCAAAGATCAGTAATCCATCGATAAAAGTGGGAGTGCTAGCTTTAATATATAACTCATTAGGTTCACTTAAAGTTTTGCTCCATCTAACTTTGCCAGTTTCTCTTTCTATAGCAAACATTTTATTGTTTCCGATGAACAAATCTTTATCTGTTAGAATCGGAGAAGTAGAGAATGTTTGTTCTGGTAAAGTGATTTGCCATAAAGTATTTCCAGTCTCGCAATTAATCGCATATACATTTCCATTTAAATCTGCAAAATAAGCAATGCCATTAGCAACGGTTGGTTGTGAAGTTACGGCAACTGAGTTTTCACTTATGTTTGTCCATTTTGGCAATAGATTTGATACATTCTCACTATTGATTTTATCTTCTTTTAAAGTAGCTCTCGTATTTCCGTGATTTTTTCCAATTAAAGGCCATTCAAGTTTGCTGATTCCACCAGCATCTTTTTTATAAAAAAAATCACAAGCTTCTTTAGCAAATAATGGTTGAGAAACTGATACCAAAGTTAAAAATGCTAGACAACTGTGCAATATAGTTTTTTTTTTCATGAAAACCTTTAGTCTTTATTAAGTTAGTTACCAATTATAGAACCAATCGCAATATTTTTTGCTTTCAATCATGATTTGTCGCCTTTTAAAAGGCCTATATAAATTATCTCCATTAAAAAATGTGTTAGAACCAAACAAGAAATTAAAACCAATCGTTATATAAGAATTGCATTTGTAAACCCTATCGTAGGAAAAGCCCCCTTCAAGATTAATTCCCAATGGCAAATACGCATTCAAACCAAGTTGTATTCCATTAATCTTTTTGCAATTACATTTATTTTTGTAATAGTAATAACCTATATCGGTGTAGATATTATAAGGAATATTTAAGTTCTTCAAATTGTATTCAACACTGAAATCAAAGCCTGCTAAAACTCTTCTTTGCGTTTTACATTTAGCAAAAAAATTGCCTGGATAATAATATCGATAAGTGCTTGACGTTTGATTTTTATCCCCCATTGGAAAATAGCCATTTAACCGAATATTGAAATAGTCGCTTAATAACTCTGTTCCAATCCCCATTTGTTGAAAAAATCTTCTATCTTTTCTAAAATCATAAAACAAATTTGTGCCAATATAAAAATCAGAAGAAACAAAGTTTCTTGTCCCAACTCCTATGTTACCAGCCCACCTATTAGCATACAAAGAGTGACCTCTTGTATCAATAAAGGTTAAATTATAATCATTTATGGGGATTATTAAAAAAGAGTCCAAAGAAGTATGACTGTTTATATTACCAACCTCTTTCCCTAAAGTCTGATTTATATAAAACAAATTATCTATTTCTAAACCAAAGCCAAAGCTTGAAAGTTTTATAGCAAATAGGCAGAAAAAGGAAATTTTTAATAGTCTGGCTTTTTTCATAAAATGCCTTCAAAAGTTTAAAATAATATTTATACGTAAAAAAAAATTAATGGTATAAAAAAATTTTTATTTTTTAGAGGTTATATGAGTAAAGCAAAACTTATATTTTTATTTTCAATTTTAATGTGTGTATTTTGTGATTCTGCGAAAGCCGAAGAAGAGAAAAGCCTTTGGTTAGATAATAAAGAAGCAAATTGCAAAAAACCCCCAAAACAAGGACCACCCGGTGTGCCTGGAGCGACTGGGCCAGCGGGGGCTACAGGACCTACAGGGCAAGATGGCGGCCCTGGTACTTCAGGTCCTGCTGGTGCGACAGGCGCTACTGGGCCCGCTGGGGCAACTGGTGCCACTGGGCCAGCTGGGGGTACAACAGGAGCCACGGGAGCTACAGGAGCTACAGGTGCTACTGGACCATTAGGACCAACTGGAGCGGCCGGGCCTATTGGTGATACTGGGTTAACTGGAGCCACGGGACCAACAGGTAGCACAGGGCCACAGGGGCCGACAGGTCCAGATGGGCTTATTGGTGCAACTGGAGTTACTGGTGCTACAGGAGCTACAGGAAGCACTGGACCATTGGGACCAACGGGCGCTGCAGGTCCGATAGGTGATACTGGGTTAACAGGAGCCACGGGTCCAACAGGTAGCACGGGACCTCAAGGTCCGACGGGACCTGATGGATCTATTGGGGCAACAGGTGTAACAGGAGCCACTGGCGCAACTGGTGTTACGGGTGCGACAGGCCTAACAGGAGCCACTGGCGCGACTGGTGTTACGGGTGCGACAGGCCTAACAGGAGCCACTGGCGCGACTGGTGTTACGGGTGCGACAGGCCTAACAGGAGCCACTGGCGCGACTGGTGTTACGGGTGCGACAGGTATAACGGGAGCCACTGGCGCGACTGGTGTAACGGGTGCTACAGGTATAACGGGAGCCACTGGTGCAACTGGAGGAACTGGTGCTACAGGCCTAACGGGAGCCACTGGTGCAACTGGTGTAACGGGAGCCACTGGTGCAACTGGTGTAACGGGAGCGACAGGTGTAACTGGTGTAACGGGAGCGACAGGTGTAACGGGAGCCACTGGCGCGACTGGTGTTACGGGTGCGACAGGCCTAACAGGAGCCACTGGCGCGACTGGTGTTACGGGTGCGACAGGCCTAACAGGAGCCACTGGCGCGACTGGTGTTACGGGTGCGACAG